>Ga0307989_1000254_pt1 | contig 37091 bp, 36 predicted proteins | sample EllFjometagen185_FD_203164 | JGI IMG/M metagenome (GOLD analysis project Ga0307989, IMG submission 203164) | Marine microbial communities from Ellis Fjord, Antarctic Ocean - #185 | ecosystem: Environmental > Aquatic > Marine > Unclassified | place: Southern Ocean | collected 2014-10-08 | reverse complement strand
TTAGGAACAACGGCAATCAATTGGTCTGAGTCACCTTTTTCGATGACCTCACATTCAACTGTTCGTCCAACAATCATCTTTTCCAACTCAAGTTTTGCCAGAATTCCTGATAAGGTTGACGCTGACGGTTTGTCCATACCATGAATCCGGATTGTTTTGGTCTGTTTGTCCCCGTTAATGGTATTCTCTCCAATTTCAGGAACACTAATCTCAAAAGTATTCCCATCAATGATAGTTGTGACCAGGCCACAAATCTTTTTCTTTTTCATGATTGGCATTCCTTGTTCCAATCCGAATTGGGATTGTGAAGGTAGGGGTTGCTTGTTGGAATTAATAATACTCATATTGTCGGTAGTGTCGTTTTACCGGAAATGGTGGTTGAGGTAATTTGTTGCGGTTAGCATCATCTAGCCGAAATCTAGCCCAATACTCAAAGGGTCACAATAAAAATATTTATAATATGTAAAAAAATATCAAGCCAGCCAGATTTTCGGTTATATTGTATAAGAGGATATAATTTAATTCGAGAGGAGATTTACCATGAGAGTTAGTGTGATTTTATTATTAGTTGTGATGGTTTTTGTTGGCTGTGAGAACCCAGGGGAAATGGATCAAACGGTTAAAACATATCAGGGACAAGTGATTCAGACCGAATCAGCACCCTTCCTTTTAAATTCAAATGGTTTAGCTAAAGTTGCTGATGGAACGGCGATAATCGAAGAGTCGACTGCTGATGGAACCGTTTTTGGTTTGGAGACTGAGACAACTGTCTATGCTGCAGACGGTGGGGAAGCTTTACCTAAAGACACCTGGATCGATAATCTAACTTCAGATCCAATTGAAGTAAGTATTAGCTCCGGCTTGGTCATCACCTTTGATGGGTTTGCTACGATAACTTTAATGGATGCCATTGACATTACCTATGTTGATGCAGATGGTCAAACAGTAGTATTCTCAGGTAGTGGCGTCATCTCTACTACAGAGATTTCCACGGGAGAAGAGGGATCCGTCACTCTCATATCCACCATTAAGTTTGGAATTGGTGGTGAAGGTGGTGATGTTGGGTGATTTTAAGTGATTCTGGGTTAGTAATCTTTATATTATTGCCAATTATTGAGGAAAATCAATGCAAAAGTCTTTGATTTCACATAAAAAGTCTAATGAGTGGTTGGAATTTATCAGTCGACTTGGCTTGGTCAGTATGGCTCAGGCCAGATCAGTGTTCCTGTCAGGTGACTATACACAGTTGGATGACCTAGGCCAAAAGGCTTTATATACTGCTGGTAGGGGTAAAATACTCTCTTTGGAAGGTAATTTGATTGGGTCTAAAATGACCCTGGATGAAGCACAGTTGGTGGCAGAGTTAAGAAATGCTGATCAAGGTTACCTCGTTAAAGATGAGATTCTGGCTTATGTGAACTATGAACGTGCTGTGTTTTTTGAAAAATATGGTGAAACATTCAACAGCATGAGCCTGTATCGGTCTGCTAAACGTTTGGCTGAAACAGAAACTCTAGATTCAATAATAGACTATCAAATATCCTCTCTTGCTTTACAACACGGGACTGGCAGCTCAGTAGCTGATGCTGAGGCATGGATCCACTATTTTTCTGAAAATGAGATGCAGATCATGCAGCTCCTGGCAATGCGGCGTCTTTCGAAATATTTTCGGACGCATGATAAGTTTGATGAAGCCGGGGATTTACTGATGAAGGCTCTCGATCTGAGTACTCAATTTAATTACCCGTTCATCGTTGAGCAGGTTAAGAATTCATACGGGTATTTACAATATGCCCGAGGCGAAATTGAAGAGGCTCGAGAGATATTCGAAGCCTTGGTGAACGACTTGGAAAGCAATTACCTAAAAGCCACCGTGATGGAAAATCTAACGCTAACATACTATAATGATGAAGAGTATGATACAGCAGCTGGATATTTAGACCGAGCCATTGACCATAGCCAGAAGTATGAGATTCTATCCCTAATTCCTGAACAATGCTTGTTCATGGGGGATATGCACAAAGAGAAATTTAGTAATCCAGAGATGGCGACTCACTATTATGATATAGGCTCACAAGTTGCTCTAAGAATGGCAGAGTACGGTTTTAGCCTGCAAGGTGATCGACTTAAAGTTATAAATTGCTTTCAAAATAGACCAAAGACGGGATACAGTATTCCAGATACTTTGGGAATTCGCCAGGACCCCTTCGCATTTTCACAAGGGAAGACCTGGAAAGAGATTAATGATCTTTTCCAGTTTTTACTTATCCAAGGTCACCTTGAATCAGGCATTAATGTGTCAGATTTACCTGGAAAATTAGACTTAAAGGCGAGTACCTATTATGCCATTAAGAGACGCTTAGGTCAGCATGGGTATGCCTTTGAGAAGGATAAATCAAACAATATTGTCTCATTTAAGAAGGACGATATCATCGCTCTTAAAACTTATGTAGCTGGCCTCACAGACTTAACCTGGAGTGAGGCAAATCATCAGTTTGAAGGCGAAGTGGTTGAGTACCTATTCAAATTGGTGGGTTATCAAAAAACTAAATTGGCTGAAAAATTAGATATCAGCTACCCTACGGTCCTGCAAAAAACAAAATCACTTACGAGGGGATAGGTTCTCAAGCCTAGATTCTTGATCAATCCTCATACGAAGCTTGTAAGTTTCATATATCACAAAGAGCTCCATTATTACGGGGCTCTTTGTAATTTATTTGTATATCAATCACACTGAATTCGATAATTGCTATTACCTATATCTGAAAATGATTGGTTGAATTGCTTCATGATCCACATTAATGAATTAGTGTAACACTCAGTATCATACTGGTATTAAGTCTTTTTTTTGTTTAAGTTAATCAGAATTTGCCGAAGATAAGAATGTGATGAATTTAGAGTATTATTCTACATTCAATTTATCAATGATTGTTATGAACGGATTGAGTGATTTATGCGATATTATGAGCTAATTGGACTTAAGCGTGAACCCTTTTCTATGACCCCTGACCCGGAATTCTTTTTCGAGTCAAAAGCTCATGGTGAAATTCTAAATCGTTTAGAGATTGCTTTACGTCTAAATCGAGGCCTTTCAGTTATCATGGGAGGTATTGGGACAGGCAAGACCACCTTATCTCGTTTATTGCTGAGCCGCTTTATTGATTTTGGTAAAGATTTTCAATTTTATCTCATTATGGACCCCACTTGGGAAAATACGCGTGAGTTTTTAGTCTACCTTAAGAGACTATTTGGCTTGAGGGGGAGCTCACTCTATCAATCTGAAATGCTCAACCAATTAGAGAACTTTTTAATTGATACTGCGATTAAAAAAGGAAAACAGATTGTTCTCATCATTGATGAAGGACAAAAAATGGGTTCTGAGCAGATAGAGGTTATTAGAACACTGCTCAACTTTGAGACAAATAGTCGCAAGTTGATCCAGGTTGTAATTTTCGCCCAGCCAGAATTTAAAGAAGTGATAGAAGCCCACGAAAATTTTAAAGATAGAATTGCTTTTGGCTCAAGAATTCCACCATTGGACCGTGAAGATACAATATCATTTGTTGATTTCCGGATTGACCAAGCAGGTTATGAGGGTGATGAAGCCCTATTCTCGAGAGAAGCCAAGGAAATGATTTTTCAGCAAACGGGGGGATATCCACGTAAAATTGTAAATATGTGTCATCATCTTATTGTCGATATGTTGGTATACAATAATCAAAGTATTGATGGTGCTGCTGTTCTTAAACGTATAAATAGCGACGAAAATAACTATGCCGGCTGATCAAAAAGATTCAGCTGCCACCAATCGGCTCTTAGATCTTCTCCGGTCTCAACAGACTGGAAAACCAACGACTGAAGGTAACGCAAGCGGAACTATTGATAATGAGATTGATAGTGCTCCAGAACCCGATCCTCCAAAACAAAGGCGTAAAGCTAAGGCCCCATCTGTAACCTCAAGCATCGTACCAGATACGATTATTGATACGCCGCCACCAGTTGACGAGTCACTTGCTCCCGTAACATCAGATGAAATCATGGCTAAACTCGGTAAACTGGGAGTAAAGGATAAAACAGCTGAATCGCCAGTCGAAGAACCGAGCGAAAAACCTCCTGCAGAATTACAACCTGATGATTCAGGGGAGCACGCTGCTGAATTACAAGAATCCGAGCTAATACCTGAACATGATGGGGAAACCGTTGATGAATCGTTGAGTGAACTGCCGGGAGTTGAGCAAGAATCTACACCCCGCATCGATCCATTAAATTTCCAAACTCATAAAGATGTAAAACCGCCGAATAAACTAATTGATTTACTCTATGAGTTTAGCAATTGGGCTTTCGGAGTTCGCAGAAAAATTACCGTTCAATGTACTGCTGATACGATTCGGATAATGAAAACCAAGTCAGTCGGTCAGAGGAATCAGATTCATAGTTTTATTGAGTATAAACTGCCCTATGAATTTGATGACCAAAAAATCACACATCGAGATGATTTGCTGGCCCATATCCTGGATTCCCTTGATCCCAAAATGTGGAAGCGGGATACAATGTTTCGGATGTATTCTTCACAGATTGAAACTCTGACCAAGGTTTTTAAAGCTCCTCCCGTAAAAGGGAATGAGATCAAGGAGCTTATCACCTGGACAGCCAAAAAAAACTTACCCTTCAGCAGTGAAAATATAAATATTGATTATCAGATTTTAGAATCTGAAAAAGGCGAGCTGAAGAAAAATGTAGTTATCGGTGTTGGTAATGGCGAGACCATCAGCCACATGATCGATATTTATAAAAAACGAAAATTTGATCTTCAAAGCGTTACAACAATTCCCTTTCTGGATTGGCAGATATTCAAGAACGGTTATCCAGAACGTCAACGTGGTTGCGTAGCTCTGGTCCACATGAATAAGAATGAGACCACAATCACGATGATTAAATCAGGCCGCATGGAATTTAATCGTGAAATGGCCGTCGGTCTTGCAGATTACCAAAAGGCCTTGGTCCAGCGTGTGATGGTTGGGAATGATGCTGTAAATATCACGGAAGAAATGGCCTTCGATTATCTAATGCGCTATGGAAATCCCAAAGATACAGATAACGATATTCCCGAGAATGGGATTAGTCTATATAAGATATCTATTTTTCTAAGGCCTGTTATTGAGCGCATGACTGGCGAGATCAAACGCTCACTGGACTATTTCAGGAAACAGGTCTCCGATGTTGAATGCCAGGAAATCTATATAACCGGTCCTGGTGCTTCCATACCAAACCTCGTTGAGACTTTTGAAACACAGCTTGATCGTCCAACTGAACATTTAAATCCGTTACGTAACGGTGATTTCGAATTTGCAGATGAGTTTGAACTAGATCCGCAAATGATCCCAACCTATACAACAAATTTTGGTTTGGCTTTGAATCAGTCAACAGGGATCAACTTATTGCCAACCAATAGAAAACAGCATTTTCAGTATAGAATATTTAACAAGCTAGCCATGTTTGTAGCTGCCATCTTGTTGCCGATCTACCTCATCCTGGGATATTTCACCTATCTAGAAACGGGCTATCTTGAAGGAAATGTAGTGACCATGCAAAAGCAATGGCAGAAGCTATCAGAGCAGTCCCAGGAATATTTTGTCATGCTGGATGATTTGGAATATTTGGGAAATTATTGGGGTTATTTAGCAAATGATCGTATTAATTCTGAGAATCAGTTAAAACTATTGAAACTCCTCTCGTCTGAAATTCCCGAGAACATAAAAATTACTTCCATGATTTTTCGGCCGGCCAGCTCTCAAGAAAACGGTCAGGCTATCAAGCAAGATGCTCACGTAGATAGGATTGCCATGAGTGGTTTTGTACAGGCCCATGCCGGAATTGCGGATATTCAACTCACGAATTTTCACATGCGTCTGGAAAGTTTAAATATGTTTTCCTCAATCGATAAAGAGATTCAGGGGAATCCTAACTCAGATGATGTGAGACTCTTTTTTACCCTGAAGCTGGGAATTGCAATCTGATGAACCGGAAATTATTTTTTGGTACCCTGATCACCTTGGTAATAACCAGCATTGCCTGGTTTTATTACACCGTTGGTGTGCTGGGGGCACGGTCATCAGAACTTGAGTCCGAATTGGATGGTCTTAATAGTCGTTTTAATGAACTCGCCATGGTTTCAGACAGCTATGATGATTTTAAACTCAAATTCAACCAGAAAGTCGTCGATTTTGATACACTACAAACCATCATCCCAAACAATCAAGGCTATGCCACAGTCCTGGAAGAAATTCGACAGATAGCAGAGAAACATAAGCTTCAGATCATTTCTATGTCACCCTCATTGAATGATATCTATCCTGCGCAGTATACAGAGATGAAAATCCCCAAAAACCACATCGAGTGTTATCCGCTGCAATTCAAATTTTATGGTGATTTTCTCACCATTGGTGCCTTTTTAGAGGATCTGCTGGAATTAGAGTCGGGGATAAATATTGCCAACATGAAGCTAGAAACTGAGATGGAACATGGCGGCGTTTTGACCTGCGAACTGAATTTGTACACTTATATTTTTATCGAGGGAGCGTAACCTTTTGTCAAAACAATTGAACGCTCGTACAATCGCTCTCATGGTTATCCTCGCGGGAATGATCATATATTACTTATTTACATCGGGACTCATTAGTTTTGACAGCGAGGATAGTGAAAATCTTTTCGGATTGTCTGTTGGATCATCTTCATCGGCTCTCACAGCCCGCGAAGCTTCAAAATTTAGAACGGCAACCCCGCTCAGAGCCGTTATTTGGAAAAGTGATTGGGAATCAGACCCTTTTTATTATGCAGAAGCTGAAACCACAGACGCTTTAGGTGGTGGACTCATTGGTTCCATCTTTGAAACATTTGAGGGGGGCAAAAGACCAAGCCTGACAATAACAGGAATATCTTGGGCTGGAAATGTTGGTATGGCACTCATAAATGGCGATATATTGGAAGAGGGAGATCGAGTTGCTGGGTATCAGATTACAAAGATTGCTTTCGGTCATGTTATCCTTCGCCGTGGTACAAGTATTGTAAAGGTCAGCTTAGATGATTAATCAAAAAATGATGCGCTATTTATCAATCTTACTTATCAGTTCGACAAGTTTGTTTGCAGCCCCAAAGACTGTGCTGAATTGGGTTTCAACATTTGTGGCCAATGGAGAAGCAGGGCTTGAGATATCCCTTTCAAACCGAGTCGACTTCAAAGAAGGTCTTGCCCAATCACCACCCAAAATTACCCTCACTTTCCCCAAAACCAGCCTGGATCAAGCCAACTTTACGCGGGCATCCAATGTTTCACCGCTTATGCGTTTATCAGTTCATACTAATCCTCATGACGATTCTGAAGTAATCGTAGAGATGTATTTTACGAAAATTCCTCAATACACGACACAGTGGTTAGGTGATGATTTACTCCTAGTATCCTGGCCTGAAGTGCGTGAGCGGAAAGCACCTCGGCGTCAAAATCGACGGAGTGAGCTTCCCGGTACAGTCAGTATGAATTTTAAAAGTGCGGAACTGGTAGATATCCTCAGACTTTTGGCAATCCAGCATCACTTAAACATAATTACGGGTCCAGAAGTAGAGGGCGAAGTTTCTGTCTCACTCAAGGATGTTGAACTTTGGTCAGCCCTGGATGCAATTTTAAAAGTCAATGGATTCGATTGGTTTCAACAAGGGAATATTGTTGTTGTTAAGCCCCAGGAAACTGAAATGTTTGGGGAGCTTGAAACACGTGTCTATAAAATGAATTATGTAGATGCCAGTGCGCTTTCAACTGCATTGGGAAATGTGCTAAGCGAGAAGGGGAAAGTCCAACTATTTTCGCCTGTTATGGCTGGTAGCAGTGGAGGAGCAGTTTCTGGAGGAGCAGCTTCTGGAGGGGGTGCTTCATCTGCAGGGGGTGCCGCTGGAGGTGGAGGTATAGCTGATGCTCTTGGTGGAGCCGGTGCTGCAGGTGGTGGCGCCACAGGAGGTGCAGCTGGCGGGGCTGGTGGTGCTTCTGGAGGAACTTTTGATCATATTGTAATCACAGACCTGGCCCAAAATTTCTCACGCATCGAAGCAATTATCGCTGAACTGGATAAAAAGATACCTCAGATTAACATAGCGGTCAAATTTATCGAAACCAAATTAACCACGGAAGAACGTCTTGGAATTAACTGGAGTTTAAGAACAAATCTCACGGGGCCATCTATCCAGGAAGATGCAACGACCATCGAGAATTTGATTGAAATTGGAACAGCCGCCCTGAGCGGTGGTGGTCAACTTCGCCTGGCAACTTTAAGTCTACCCATTTTTTCAGCGCTTATGGAAGCCATGGGCTCTGATGATGATACTCGGCTGCTTCAAGAACCGCAGGTCACAACATTTGAAAATACAACAGCTGAGATCGGGATTGGAACAAGTTATCCGGTCTTGATTCCTCAAGCTGATGCGAATGCCTTCGGAAGTGAGACTTATCAATTTGAAGATGTTGAGATTAATGTGTCCTTGAGTGTGACACCGCGCCTCAACGAGGATCGGTATGTAAGTCTCAAGATTGATGCCACCGTTCAAGCACTGGTTGGATTTGCTGGACCGAATAGTGATCGTCCCGTTGTCTCAGATCGCTCAACCAAAACCCAGGTGATGGTTGCCAATGGCGAAACACTCCTGATTGGTGGTTTAATTTTTGACCAGGTGAACGAATCCGAAACCTCACCTCCCATCATTGGAAGTATTCCTTTACTCAAACGATTCTTTACCCATAAGAGAACCTCTACCGAGCAACGTGAACTATTGATTTTTATTACACCTAACGTGATTGGGCCTTGAGGTAAATTCTGATGCAAGTAGACATACTGGATTTATTACATTTTATGCGGACAAGTGGAGCTTCGGATCTCCACCTTCATCCATTTTCCAGGCCTATTGTTCGGGTTGATGGGGAAATTCGTCAGACCGATCTACCTTCCATGCTGCCTGAAGATTTGCATATTCTCATTTATGGTATTATGACAGAATTTCAGCGGAAAACGTTTGAAGAAGACTGGGAGCTGGATTTCGCTGCAGAATTTCAAGGGATTGGCCGTTTTAGAGTCAATGTGTTTAAGAGCATTCATGGTGATTCAGCCGTCCTTCGGTCCATTAATGAGAAAGTATTTTCCTTCGAAGATTTGGGATTACCAGATATTCTGAAAGATATGGCCCATAAGGACAAAGGCCTATTTTTAGTCACAGGTCCAACGGGAAGTGGAAAATCAACCACCTTGAATACGCTTGTAGATTACATCAACCGCACTCAAAGAAGACACATTATTACTATCGAAGACCCCGTGGAATTTACCCACACCAGTCAAAAATCATTAATAACGCAGCGAGAAGTTGGAACCAGTACGCGTGGTTTTGCCCAAGCTCTCAGAAGTGCGTTGCGTGAAGATCCTGATGTTATTGTCGTCGGTGAAATGCGTGATCCTGAAACCACGGCCTTGGCCGTTACTGCGGCAGAAACGGGTCACCTGGTATTTGGAACTTTACACACCGTCAATACGACCAAAACACTTGATCGGATCATTGATCAATTCCCAGCCAATCAGCAGGATCAGATTCGGGTCATGATTAGCGACACCATCGTGACCATCCTATCTCAAATGTTATTGAAGAAGAGAGATGGAGGTCGTGTTGCGGCTTTTGAGGTTCTCAACGGGACACCAGCTGTAGGCAATCTTATCCGTGAGGGTAAGACCTTTCAATTGAGATCGATCCTACAGATGGGTGGGTCCTTTGGCATGCAAACATTGGAGCAATCTTTGGCCAATTTAGTGAACCAAAATATGGTTGACCTGGATGCTGCCAAGCAAGTTGCTGCTTTCCCTGAAGATTTAATGAAATTGGTGAAAAACTAGTTATGTATACACTTCAGGATTTGCTTACCGTCATGGTTGAGGCTGATGCTTCTGATTTATATATTTCTGTTGGTGCTTTTCCCATGGTGAAAATATCGGGAGAAGTTTACCCGATTGAGAAAGAGAAACTAAACACTGAGAATTTGTTACAGCTCAAAGCAGAAATGCTGAATGAAGAGCAATTGGCTAATTATGAGGCTCAGAAGGAATTAGACTATACATTGAGTCTGGCTGGTGTGGGACGGTTCAGGGTCAATTATTTCCGCCAAAGAGGTACTGACAGTTTTGTGGTAAGGCAGATAGTATCCAAAATTAAAAGTCTAGCTGATCTAAAATTACCCCCCATTCTAAGTGAATTAGCCCTTAAAGAGCGTGGTCTTATTCTCGTGGTTGGGGCGACTGGATCAGGTAAGTCAACCACTTTAGCTGCCATGGTAGATCACCGGAATGCCCATAAATCGGGGCATATACTTACGCTTGAAGACCCTATCGAATTTCTTCATCCACACAAGATGAGCGTGGTCAATCAGCGTGAAATCGGTCACGATACGGACTCCTATAGCAAGGCTCTCAAATCGGCCCTCCGCGAAGCTCCTTCAGTTTTATTGGTGGGTGAGATTCGGGATCATGAGGCCATGCAATCAGCATTAAATTTTTCTGAAACAGGACATTTGGTTTTTAGTACATTACACGCTACAAATACTTCGCAAACCATTGATCGAATACTTAGTTTTTATGATCGATTTGAGAAGGACCTAGCCCAAATGCAACTGAGTCAAAACTTACTTGCAATTGTGGCCCAAAGGCTGGTCCCGATGGAGAATGGGAAATTGACAGCTGCCTTGGAAATATTGGTCTCAAATGCTCGTATTCGAGATTTAATTCAAAAGGGCAGTGTTGACTTATTAACTCAGGCCATTCGTTCAGGTGTATCAGAAAACATGCAACTATTTGATCAGGCCTTATTTAAATTGTATAAAGAAAAAAAGATTAGTGAATTCACAGCAATTGAATTTGCCGATCACCCAACGGATTTGAAACTAATGATCTCATCCACTGAGCAGAGACAACCAAATCAGGAGATTAATCTCCTGGGGGATGAGAATGAATCGTAAAAGGATAGTATATGGCTGGTAAAAGAATTCTTATTGTAGATGATGAAAGGTTTTTTATAGAACCGGTTAAGCGACTTTTAGAGAGCCTTGGCTATGAGATATTTGAAGCTTACGATGGTATCTCAGGTTTGTCAAAAGCCCGTGAGGTTCAGCCTGATTTAATCATGTTAGACTTGATGTTGCCTGGGATGAATGGCTATCAAGTCTGTCGTTTGTTAAAATTTGATGAACAGTTCAGGGATATCCCTGTCATTATCGTGTCTGCTAAAGACAGTGATCGTGATCGTGAAGTGGGCGCCCAAAGTGGTGCAGAACTTTACATGGTTAAACCTCTGGATTATCAGACATTTCCAGCTGAGTTAGAGGCTCTGCTATAGATTTGTACATGATTTCACTTTTTGTTATTCTCTTTGGTCTGATCATTGGGAGTTTTCTCAATGTTGTGATTTACCGATTCCCGCGCGGTGAATCGATAGCCTTTCCACCCTCACATTGCCCACAATGTGATCATCAGATTAAGCCGTGGGAAAATATTCCTGTGATCAGTTATCTCTTCCTCGGTGGGAAATGTTCCTCCTGCAAGACAAAGATTGCATCACGCTATCCTTTGGTGGAAAGTCTGACAGCCCTGGTTTTTTGGGTTACCTATTTGAAATTTGGATTGACCGGGGACTTACCGGTGTTTGCTTTGTTTGGTGCTCTGCTGGTTGCCATCGCTTTTATTGATATTGATCACCTCATTATCCCTGATTCTATGATTCTAATTGGTCTACTCCCCGGTTTTTATATATGGTTGAGTAAACCAGAACATGTCGTAATGCCCCAACTCTACGGACTGATTGGCCTGGGCTTGATCTTTTGGGCAATCCGCTTCTTTGGTGAGATTGCTTTTAAAAAAGAAGCCATGGGCATGGGCGATGTGAAATTTGCAGCAATGGCTGGCTGGGTTTTGGGCTGGGATGTAGGAGTTGTATCCATGTTTCTGGCTTTTCTATCGGCCACCCTGCTCTTTACTATCCTGATTCCCATTGGTGTGATTGATCGAAAGCAACAGATCCCTTTTGGACCCTTTATTTGCATTGGTATTTGGCTGGGCCTGCTCTGGGGTCGTGAGATTATTAATTGGTATTTAAATATGTTTATTTTTGTGTAGATATTTATGGCTGGCGAAAAAAAACAAATCGGACAATTACTGCTGGAAAGTGGTCTTATCAATGATGCTCAGTTGAATGAGGCGCTTAGCTATCAACGTGAGAATGGACTGGTTCTTGGCAAAGCTGTTGTGTCCATGGGCTTGGTTACCGAGCGAGATCTGCTCAAGGTTTTAGGCGATCATCTTGGATTACCCAGCCTAGATATTTCCAAATACAATATTCAAGATGAAGCTCTCATGGTGGTCAATGAGGATTTCGCACGAAAATATTCAATTATCCCCCTATTCCTGATTGAAAACAGTCTGACGATTGCTACAGCCGATCCACTTAATATCGATGTAATTGATGAACTGACACGGACAACTGGAATGGAGATCATGCTGGTTCTGTCCATCGAAATGGATATTGAACGATCCATTGATCTATATTATCGTTCCACAACTTCGCTGGCTCAAACTCAGGCTGCTGGTGATGATGTTCGGGTTGTGTCCCGCGAGATTCAGGAAGTTGCAGAGATTATCCAGGTTGTTGATATGCTCCTGTTTGAAGCTGTCAATATGGGCGCCAGTGATATCCATATTGAACCTCGTAAAAATGATGCCCGCATTCGATACCGTGTTGATGGTGTTTTACAGCAATACTATACCATCCCCTCGGATTCAGTCTCACCCATGATATCCAGAATTAAAATTTTAGCTGACATGGATATTGCTGAATCAAGACGTCCCCAAGATGGACGATTTCACTTTGCACAAAAGAATGTTGAGGTCGATTTACGTTGTTCTACTTTTCCAACTCCCAATGGGGAAAAAGTGGTGATGCGTATATTGGATGAAGCCAAAGGTAAGATCGATCTTCATAAATTGGGTTTTGAGGGTGATATTCTTAAGGAGTGGCGAGAGACGATTAAAGTCAGCAACGGAATTCTGCTGGTAACCGGTCCTACAGGTAGTGGTAAAACGACTACCTTATATGCTACTCTGAATACGCTGAATTCAGTGGCTGTTAATATTATGACCATTGAAGACCCCATTGAATATTCGCTGGAAAATATCAATCAAAGTCAGGTGAATGTTAAAGCTGGTCTGAGTTTTACAGCAGCACTTCGAACCATGATGCGTCAGGATCCTGATATCATCCTGGTTGGTGAGATGCGTGATGTGGAGACGATTGAACTCGCTATTCGGGCGGCTCTGACAGGACACCTTGTATTTTCAACACTGCATACGAATGATGCGGCTTCCACGTTTACTCGATTGTTGGATATGGGGGTCGATACCTATTTGGTAAGCTCAACCGTACGAGCCATTCTTGCCCAGCGCCTGATCCGTTTACTCTGTCCCCGCTGTAAAAAGCCAGTTGAAAAAAATGATGAGCTGATGCGTACCTTAGATATTGACGAATGGCCAGGGTATACCAGCATGCAAAAACCTGTGGGCTGTATTCACTGTCGCAATTCGGGCTATGTCGGGCGAACAGGAGTTTTTGAATTATTGATTCCTGATCAGGAAATTAAAAATCTGATTATTAAGGGAGCCAGCGCGAGTGAAATTGAGGATGCTGCTGTTAAAAATGGTATGTACTCGCTTAATCAAGCTGCCAAGGAATACGTCTTAAGAGGTCAGACATCTATTGATGAAATCCTGAGAGTGACGCTGTGATCTCATGTCTCATCAATTTCTTATACTAACTCCGAGGCGTCGATCAGACCCTGAACCAGGGAATATCCTGCTTAAAAGTTTAAGTCGTTATGGTAAAATCACCAAAACCAGTGATTGGCTCTCATTATTTAATTACGCCACCATTACCCAGTATGCTGCCATTTTTATCTCATGTTCTGCCTATGCTAATGAGCATAAACAATGGATTAAGGATATTAAGCGCTTGCATCCACATCAGGCTATTATTCTGTTTAGTGCCAATGCAGACTTTGATGTTAGCATCATTCAAGAGACCTCCCGTGTTTTTGGGCTGTTAAATTTAAGTGAGATTGAGGTTTCCCTCAGTGTTATGCTGGGTCAGCTTGACCTGTATCTTCAATTCAAGTCAGATCTAAAGGGGAAAGTATCCAAGTCTTTGCTGCGACCAGGTGGCTTTGGTGAATTTGTAGGCAATTCCGCAAAAATGATCAGTATTTATCGCCAGATGACTCGGATCTCAGTCAGTGATTATACGGTTTTAATTAGAGGTGAAAGTGGCTCGGGAAAGGAGCTAGTTGCGCGAACTATCCACAGACTTAGTGGACGTAGAGATGAGGCTTTTGTAAGTATTAATTGTGCAGCAATTCCTGAAAACCTGTTAGAGAGTGAACTCTTTGGTTATGAGAAGGGGGCCTTCACTGGGGCCACTCATGACAAGGCAGGCAAGTTTGAGCTGGCCCATAAAGGGACACTGTTTCTGGATGAAATCGGGGACATGCCCATAGCACTGCAGGTAAAACTACTTCGCGTATTGGAAAACGGATTAATTCAGCCACTTGGGGGAGTTAAGGAAAAAGAAGTAGATATTCGGTTGGTAACGGCAACCCATCGTGATTTACCGACTCAGATTGCTAAGGGCTTGTTTCGTGAAGATCTTCACTACCGTTTGAATGTGATCCCCTTGAACCTTCCTCCATTGCGAGCAAGGCCGACAGATTTACCGCTATTGGTGATGCATTTTTTGGAAAAACTATTAAGAGGAGATGATCAACCCATACGCCGTGTTTCATGGGACCTCCTTTCTACTCTTGAATCATTGGATTTGAATGGTAATGTCCGGGAGCTAGAGAATTTGCTCACTCGAAGCGTTTTTCAAACAGAGGGCGAATTGCTTAGCAGTAATCCATCGCTTGTATCGACTGAAGCTACCGAAAAATCTTCAACAATTCCAGGTTCTCAAATAGCTGATATAGATGAGATTAGACCGTTATGGCAAGTGGAGAAAGAGGCCCTGATGAATGCCTTGGAAAACTTGGATGGAAATATAAGTCAGGCTGCAGCCCAATTAGAAATCTCCAGAGCTGCTATTTATCGCAAGATAAAAAAATATGATTTAGCTGTTTCTGAGACTGATCAGGATTCAGGAGACCACCATGCCTGAGTTTAAAGTTCGTATAATGAATGATTCTGGTTCCATTGAAGAACGCGTTGTCACTGCAGAATCTAAGATCGAAATATACACCCAGGCTGACGAGCGCAACGAGATGCTCCTGTCTGTGAAAGAACATAAAAAAAGTATTTTTAGTGGTGGGGATATTTTTAAAAAAGGGAAAAAGGTTAAAGCAGCTGAGATAGAGAATTTTACAATTCAGCTGGCCATCATGTTTCGGTCTGGTATTCCGTTAATTGGCTCTTTGGAAGCGCTAGAAGAACAAGCTGAAACAGATACAATGCGTGGTGTTGTCAAGGGCTTGATCCAGGCGGTAAGTGGAGGTAAATCACTATCACAGGCCATGGAGGCGTATCCAGGAGTCTTCTCTCTTCTCTATGTCAATATGATTCGAGCAGGAGAAACCGCTGGTGTGATGGAACAGATTTTAGGAAGATTGGGTTCCTTCATTAAGCATGATCAAGAGGTTGCCCATAACGTGAAGTCTGCCTTACGCTATCCCATGATCGTGGGGTTTGCATTGACCCTGGCATTTGTTGGCGCCATTGTGTTTATTGTCCCAAAATTTTCCAATATGTTCGAAGCTCAGGGGATTGATTTACCAGTACCCACTAGGGTGATGATTGCCATGAGTCATTTTCTCACCAACTATTGGCCGATTGCACTGGGGACAGCCGTCGCAGGATTTGTCAGCTTGAAATCATACCTGAAAACTGAGAAAGGCATTTTTACTGCAGATCTGATGAAACTTAAAACCCCTGTGTTTAAAGATATCTTTCTAAAAACAACCATTGCTCGATTTGCTCACATGCTAGAGACCTTGAGCAAGGGTGGCATCCAAATTATTAGATCATTAGAGACAGTTGAGCAAACAGTGGGAAACGTTGTCATCGGTAAGGAGATCGCTAAAGCCCGCGAAGAAGTTGAAAAGGGAGTTGGACTGGCTGTTGCCTTAAGTAAAAGTCAATACTTCCCTAAGATGACCGTTAAAATGATCGCTGTGGGGGAAAAATCTGGGGCCCTGGATGAGATGATGGCCAATGTCGCTGCTCAATACGATGCTGAGGTCGATAACAAAATTGAGGGGCTTAGTGGGGCGATTGAGCCCATTATGACAGTGGTCATGGGAGGCTTTTTACTCTTTATCGCATTGGGCATTTTTCTACCCATGTGGAATATGTATGGAGCCATTAAATAAGGACGAATGATGAAACCTTCAAAACATTCCCCAAAGCGTGGTTTTCGGTATTACTTTTTCCAACATCAATATCCAGCCTGGCTTTACTCAATCGCGATGGGGCTATTTGCTTTAGGCTTATACATTTGGATTAAGTTCTTTCTTATTGTAAACATTTAAGGCGTGAGATCACCCCTCTGTGGGGATCAAAATATTTACGTTTCAGAATCAATTGTCAAGAGAAGAGATAATATCGTTAAAAAGTAAAGTGTATCATCCCGACACACCCAATTGTTACGATACGATACACTTAAGACCATAATTGCTTTTAAAAAGTGAATAATAACAGGTGTTTACGTGTTGGCACAGACCTTGCATTATTCAAGTCGATGAAAATTAGAATTAAGAGGAGTCACTGTATGATGAACACTAAAAAAACTGGTTTCACTTTGATGGAGCTGGTGGTAACAGTGGCAATTATTGGTACACTCGCTGTTTTTGCTGTTCCAGCATATTTGGATGCTCAGCAAAATGGCAAGGCCAACAAGGCTTTGGAAGTCATGAACATGATTGGGTCAGCCGCAGTAAATAAATATACCTCAGTTGCCCACTATGGTATTGGAAATAGTGCTCTGGCAGCCATGGTGTCTACAGGAGGAGCCTGGATTACCTTAGCTGATGATACCCCACTCATTCAGTATGATCGTGGTGGAAATACACGCACGGTCTACACAACTGATCTGTTTAAAGATGGCGTTCCCAAATCGCCCTTTGGTGCTGGTTGGGAATTTTATGTTTCACCTGATTCCACAGGAAGTGCCCACTGGGAAGGTGACCCACCTGAGCTGATTATGGATAGTCAACCTATGTTTAAAATTCGCGACTCTAACCAAAATCAGGTTACTGTTTCGTACACGATGTAAATTAGAAGAGTATTATAAATAAAAACCCCTACAGGAGGATACGAAATGAAAACAAACAACAACAAAGGTTTTACACTGATCGAACTGATCATGGTTATTGTAATTCTTGGAATTCTATCAGCAGTGGCTGTACCAAAGTTCTTTTCTATGACCGATCAAGCTCATACAAAAAACAAAGCTGCTGTAATTGGTAACATCAAAGCGGGATTGAATCTTTATGCAGCAAATGAACTTGTCGTAAATGGTTCTCGGGTATTTCCTACGGCTGCAGAATTTGTAACTGCTACAGGTTTCTCAGACATTCTTGATGAAACGCCAGAAGGTTGGACAGTAGCAGATGATGCATCAACACACGCAGATAGTTGCTATTTCATTTATCAGGCAGCTGATGCAGCTAATAAGAGTACTTATGCATATTATGGCCCATCAGGAGGTGCTTCTTATTCAATCAGTACATATTTAACTAATCCATAAAAAGCTAATTATAGTACACCAGTTATTCAGCCGGGGATGTTTTTACATCCCCGGCTGAATCTTTGAGCGAGACACCCCCGATAATATAAGGTGAAGTCTGATGGAAGAACTGCTGGTCACAAAAAGAAAGTTTCAAAAGGGCTTTACCCTTTTAGAAGCTGTGATCACTGTTTCTATCATGGGCATTCTCGCTGCTGTCGTTACCCCTACCTATCTTGAGACTCAAACCCAGGCCAAAGTGGTCATGTCCAAAACGAACATTATCCAGCTAAAGCAAGGCTTTGTTAATTTATACCTTAAAGCCATGTTTGAATCTGAAACAACCATCTTCCCCACTGAACCAGCCGATAATAAGATGACCTTCGAATGGGCTAACACGACCCTGTTGTTTGATGGACGAAACGTTTCACAACTATTCAACGGTTCTAAGATTATCATGAATCCTTATGGTAACCCTTTTTTATACTATAATTTGGCAGCCACTGATCACGAATCCGCGGGCATTAAGATTGATGATCCGGATACTGGGGTCACCCAAACCTTTAGACCATAGGGGTGGATGTGAGTAAAATCAGAACTATCCGAGGGTTCACCCTGATTGAGGTTATCCTGGTAATTGCCATCATTGGTATCATCACCGCCACTGTTTTGCCAAAAGCATTCGATATCATTGATAGTGTGCGGGAAAAAGCGGTGAGTGAACGCTTGGTGGAAGATCTTAATTATCTGAGAAATTATGCAATCACATACCATGACACCACCTGGTTGGTTGTAGATGCTGCCCTAAATCAATATGGATTGTATGTTGGACCTGACGCGGGTAGCCGTGTATTGATACCTGACCCACACACATCAGAGTCAGCCATCCTGGATCTGGATATTGATTATGAGGGTGTGACCATCACAAGTGCGAGTTTTGGCGGAGTCAGTGAGGTCTCTTTTAATTGGTGGGGAACGCCATCAGCAGCAGGCACCATCGTTCTTGACACACGCACCATAACCCTAATTGGCGAAACGGGGATGGCACATGAAACGCCATAATTCCCAATCTGGGTTTTCATTGATAGATTTGATTATTGGGATGAGCATAATCTCAGTTGCCTTGGTTGGAATCATGAGTGTTCAAAGCAACTATGTCAATATGAGCAACAAGGTTGAGGTGGGCTTGAGAGCAGTTGCCCTGGGAAATTCTGTCATGAGTACCATCAGGATGCACAGGTTCGATGAAAACTCCAATGCTCCCTGGTCTTCAACCCTTGGGACTGATACAGGAGAAATCTCTTCTGATGATTATGATGACATTGATGATTATGCCAGTGCAGCTTGGGACTTTAGTTACTGGTACCCTGGTTATACTGTTAGTTCTAGGGTCTTTTCTATAAATTTGGCCACGAGTTGGGTCGATTCAGTTGGAGCACCAAATAATTTCAAGAGAATCATTGTTGCAGTAAACCATGAAGTTTTGGATAATCCAATAGTATTTTCATCGCTAATGGCAGGGATCATTGTTGATGACTAATACGCGATCTAAACAATCAAACCGAGGCTTTTCATTAATTGAGCTGATAATTTCATTGGCATTGATAGGGATTCTTAGCGGCATTCTAGCATCTGTCATAAGTGTTAATTTTAAAACAATGTCCAATGTGTCGAACCGCAAAAAACTTGTTACTCAGGGTATGCTGGCAGTCAATCTATTTCAGAGAGAACTAAATATGCTGGTTGATTCAACAAGTGTCGTCTTAGGCGATAATAGAGACTTCCAGTTTATTGATAAATTTGGCAGAACGCTAAGATATAGGGTCCTCGGTACTACGCTAACTCGCACGGAGATGGGTGTAGGTACTGAGCAAACTCTGGCTACCCCTCTTATTCGCGCAGATTCTAAGTTTAAATATCTTAATGCAACTAACGACATTTTGTCCGAACCCCTTAGCGCAGCAGACCTCAAGAATGTCCGACTGGTCCATTTGATTCTCACAATGGATGATAATTTTGAGGGCATTCCAATAATGATGCGGGTATATCCGGAAAATCTGAAAATGTATAATAAATGATAGACAAACACTTAAAACAGCAGACTTCCACACGAGGTGGGCAAATGATTCCCGAGGCTCCATCACAGGCTGGATTTGGAATGAGTCTGATCGCCATTACCATTGCTATAATCATGGGCATTTCTGCCGCCGTCTATTTTCGCCAGGTCTCTACCCAAACCTTACAACTCCAGGATATGTATTCTGCAAGTCAGGCTCATTGGACAGCCATGTCGGGTATTGAGTGGGGTATCTATAAATCTGAATTGGGCGAGGATGATGTCCTGGGAACTTTCGACTTCTACAATAGTAGCGTCACCATTGATACCAGTGCTTTTGATGAAAATGGTACACCATTAACAACCAATTGGTACCGAGTAATGAGCGTGGGCACACATGGTGATGCAGAGAGCCGCATGCGCATCATCGCAGCTTTTTCATTACAGACAGCCTGGGCAGATGTTTCGATCATTGAAGTGGGTAATACTTTTGAATTAAAAAGTGATTTTACCCTGAATGACTCTATCTATTTTGGTGAAGATGTTGACGTTGAGGCCGGAACTGCCATGGGTGAGCCTGCGACTGGCGAGCCAACCCATATCTTTTATGCTCCTGGCGCCCAAGTTACCGGGGGACAGGAGGACACCTATTTTACTTCAGGGGTTCACCCGCGTGGTGCCCTTTTCCTGCCCGATTTTGACAACACCTATTATGATGATGAAATTGCAATTGCAGATGCCGTCACATCTACCGCTGGAAATACAATTAAAGGCAAGAAGACATATACAGAAGAGACTCTAGATCTTAGCATTTATGATAACAGCACTCTGTATGTGAAGGGTGAAGTTAAATTCGAAGGAGCCCATGTCACCGGGGGAACGGTTGATGCCCCTGGAATTATAGTAACAAATGATAAACTTAGTATGAAGAAGTCTAAGGGGAAAAAAGAGGATCCAGATATTGAATCAACGGCAGATGATAACATAATATTCATTTCTAAAAAAGACATCAAGATTGAAGATGCCTCCTATTTTGGGACTGATCACTCAGCCACTTTGCCTGCTGAGGATCGACCGGTTACAACCAACGAAATCTATGCAAAAGATGACCTCGAGATAAAAGCAGACGCAGTCGTCTGGGGCCAACTTTATTGCCGCGACGATATCAAGCTGAAAGGAAAGGTTTACGGGATTTGTTTAGCACCGGGCAAATTCACCTTCGAAGAGACTACCAGCTATTTGGAGGGGGCCGTGTTTGCCCACGAATTGAACAAAGACGAACTGGACAATGGCCAGATGATCATGAACCACGTCTATCATGAAGAATATTTCAAAATTATCAATTATGGGGTTGAAGATAATTCTCTCTATGAGTATTAGTTTTCAGCTTTAATAGCTCAAAATTCATAACTCTAGACTAAATAGCATATCATACTTTATGCCTTCCCAGGAGCTATCGGTTTTTAAATCACACAATTCGCTGCAGCCTTGCTAGCCTTGATGGTCAGTCAATTCCTGGGCAATAGTCAATTTTTCTTTGCGAAACTTATCTACAGTTTCAAAGATGATTTCGTTCTCCTCTCATCCATGAAAGCCTTGATACTCTTTCTCATTCTTCTGGGACCCACAATCACACTGGGAGCCACATTTCCTCTGGTGGCAAAAATTTACACGCGATCCATGGAGCAAATTGGTGCATCCGTTGGATTTGCTTATGCTATTAACACCATGGGCGCTCTCTTGGGTTCTTTTTCTGCAGGTTTTATTCTCATACCCTTACTGGGAAAAGAAAACAGTCTGAGTTTGGTTGTTGGCATACAAATGCTTACCGTTGTTGTGATTTATCTATCAATTTATCCCAAAGGGCAAAGCAAGCCTCAACGCTTAACTTTAATCATCCTGGGAATTGTTGGACTCGTTCACACTTCTCTATCCTCACTGGGACAGACAGCAACTGGCGACAGGTAAATACTATCGGTTTGGTGCCAGAGAGAATCTGTATAAAAATACGAGTTGGTGGGATGCTGTGGTTAAAAATCCAAGTGAGCTCATGCCTGAAAACAGTGGGACAGAATTGGTGTTCTATGAGGATGGGATTGGTGGATTCACCACTGTTGAAAAAGACATCGATGCTCTGGGCAAAAGTCAGTATACCCTCTACAATAGTGGAAAGGCTGATGCTTCAACTGAATCTGACATGGCAACCCAGACTCTGGCGGCTCACATTCCACTACTGTTTCATCCCAATCCAAAGGATGTGATGATTCTCGGATTGGCCAGTGGTGTCACAGCAGGTGAAGCTTCTTACTATGATTTGGACCGACTTGACATATTAGAAATCAGTGAGCAAGTCGTTAGGGCAAGCAATTATTTTACTGACTGGAATAGTGAGGTTCTATCGAAGCCAGCGACCCATGGATCATTCAGGATGGTCGGGCGCACCTTGAACTGTCCAATCAAAAATATGATGTTATCATATCTGAGCCCTCCAATCCCTGGATGGTTGGTTTAGCGAGCTTGTTTACCGAAGAATTTTTCCAATTAGCGAAGAATCGTCTGAATTGGGTCAACCGGCAGTTTCTTCTAAAGCTCCCACCGCTGAGGTGAAAATCAATGATCATGATGATCCACGCTACTACTATAATCAAGCGCTTATATTTATTGAAAATAAAAATTATACTGGGGCGATCGAGCTGCTGGAGAAATCCATTGCCATTGCCCCGGACTATTTGAGCGCTCTTATTGCCCTGGGGTCAATTCATGAATATGTGGTTGTTTGTTGCCAAATATTCGCTACAGATGATATTCGTTTAGAAGGTTCTGTCTTTGGGATTGTTTATGCCCAGATAAATTCGCATTTAATACCTTTTTAAGTTATTTTAGAGGGTGCTGTTTTTGTCCACAAACCAGTTAGCGCTTTAGGGAATAATGAATTTAAATCACTTTTTTCATGCGGATTATTTTACAACCTATGACTATGGCGTCATTGCTAACTCCCTTTTAGAATATTGAAAAGCATCATCTTGAATATCAAGCAAGTTTATTCTATTATGAAGGGTGAATAACATTAGAGGGAATTTATGAGGGAATTAGGTTTACTACTGTCCGTGATATCAATGATTATAGGATTGCTATTGTTAATGGCCCCGAAAATTTTGATCCAACTCGGTGATAAAACGAATAAACTTTATAATATTGATGGGTATGTATACCGGAATCGCTATTTGTTTGGCGGGTTCTTAGTTGTGGCGGGTACATTCTTAATATATACAACAATCTAGATCTGGGGGATTTGTGGAAGAATATACAGGCATAAGTTTAATCATCGCAGGGCTGGCACTGATCAGTGGTTTGCTCCTAGTCGTAGCGCCTGGCTTGTTGATCAAAGCTGGTGAGTTTTTTAACCGCGTGTACAATGTGGAAAGTATCATATACACCAAGCGAGTGCCTTTTGGCATATTGTATCTGATCGCTGGGGCAACCCTATTCTACCTTTTATGGTAGGGACTATCTATTCATAAAAAAAGCTCATACCGAGCTCTATTTTTACATCCTGTAGTAGCAATTATTAAAGAAGAAAAATAAAAAAAGCTCTTTCCGAGCTTTTTTTATTTTTGTCAAAATAGATTTGAATATTAAGCGAGTGCTTCTTTCAATATGGCTGCCACATCATCGAGTAACCCCGATAATCCAGCGTAGTCTTCAGCATTAATATTGCCACAAATATCTCCACCAATTAGGCTTAAATTTTCAAAGCCGTAACTCGTGCCAGTTCCCTTAATATTGTGCCCGAACTTATAGACATCTTGATATAGCTTATCACTTAGGTTTGTTTTAACGCCAGGTAGAGCTGTGCTTAGATATTCCAGATATTCTTTAATAAGAGCCTGGAATTCAGGTGATTGCATGAAATCATCGGTCATAACATTATTTCCCTTCAAATCGAATCATCGGGTTTAATATAGAAATCTTCAATCCCATGATGAATGTTTTTTTCTCTTTCATGAGGAATCAAAACAATATTTTGAAGATTGAGTAAACAATTATCCAGTTTCTCCTTTGCATGTCCTCCATTTTGTATGTTATTAGTGGGTGTCAAAAACCAGAGCTTAAGGACTGTACATGCCAATCCCTGATTCAACCCCATCTGTTTCTGATAAAGCTGTTGAGAGTTATCCTACTCTAGAGTTCCACTTACGTGGAGCATTAGAACCTATATATCCCCTAAGTTTACCCGTTTTTGCATTGGAAAATGGCCAGTTTAAGATAGCCTTCAATGAGTTACAAAATTTGATCCATTCATTAAATCAGTCCGCCTCAGAAAAGGATCTCCAATCCAGTGAATTTCATGGGCTAGGACTTTTAACTCTCCTCTCACATAAAATCATTAGGCTCTACCGTAATCAAGTCAACCCAGCTTACATAGAGGGTTTAACGGAATTTCTAGCAGATAGATTTGATCCATCTGGTTTAGATGCAATTCTCGTGGATTATCTGACCAGTATGCCCTCAAAGGTCTTTAGGGATTCTGGACTGGCTGTTGAAGCATTTGTGCAGGGAGTGTCAGGAAATATACCCAATCGCGAAATAGTGGTTGAAGAACTATTGGTCCATCTCCTTGCTCTCGAAAACCCAGCTTTCCAAAAATATGAGGTTATGTTTAAAGAATCTTTTAATGTTGAGATTGAAAACTCGACGGGTCTCTTGAATGCAATCCAGCTTTGGTCCAATGAGTTTGTTGGTTTGGGGTCATCAAAAAAAAACATCATTGATTTACTCATGGAACCAGCCTTATCGGCACCTAATTCGATAGAGGAGCAACTCGCATATATTCGTTCGAATTGGACAAATTATATCGGCTCACATCTAGGAGATATCCTACGAGGACTGGATCATTTTGAGGAAGAGAATCGTTTTCGTGGTCATGGTCCAGGTGAGTCGCAAGTGCCCCATTATTCAGGAGATCTGTTAGAGGGTGAGTTTTTCAGCGAGGACAGTGACTGGATGCCCCGGGTGGTGATGATTGCTAGGAACTCTCTGGTTTGGCTGGATCAACTCTCAAAAAAATACGGTAGAGCAATTCAAACACTCCAGGATATTCCAGACCAAGAATTAGATCATCTGGCCCAACAGGGGTTCAACGTTCTTTGGCTCATTGGTCTATGGCACCGCAGTAGTGTCTCTAAAAAGATTAAACACTGGTGTGGCAATCCAGATGCTGAATCATCAGCTTATTCGCTTAAGTCCTATCATATCGATCCATCCATTGGAGGTCCCGAAGCGCTTGAAAATCTTAAAGAAAGGGCCTGGGAGCGGGGCATTCGCCTGGCCAGTGATATGGTACCTAATCATACAGGCTTAGATTCTGATTGGATTAAAGATCATCCAGATTGGTATATCTCGTCCTCAGAGCCACCTTTTCCTGCCTACACGTTTAATGGCGGAAATCTGTCTGAAGACCCTGATTCCAGTATTCAAATAGAAGATCATTATTACGATCGAAGTGATGCATCGGTTGTCTTTAAACATCAAGATCACCGCAACGGAGAAACCAGGTATATCTATCATGGCAATGATGGAACATCCATGCCCTGGAATGATACCGCCCAACTCAATTATCTAAACCCAGAACTTCGGGAAGCCATTATTCAAACCATTCTAGATGTGGCAAGACAGTTTAAAGTGATTCGCTTTGATGCTGCAATGACATTGGCAAAGCGGCATATCCAGAGGTTGTGGTTTCCAGAACCAGGCTCCGGTGGCGATATCCCTTCCAGATCGAACCACAGTATGAGTGGGGCTGATTTTAACGCCGCAATCCCACTTGAGTTTTGGCGGGAAGTAGTCGACCGGGTTGCCAAGGAAGTTCCTGATACCCTTTTGTTGGCTGAAGCATTCTGGATGATGGAAGGATACTTCGTTCGGACTCTGGGGATGCACCGAGTATATAACAGTGCCTTTATGAATATGTTGAAGATGGAAGAAAACTCAAAATTCTTTGAGATGATTTCAACAACCCTGGCATTCGATCCACGCATCTTACAAAGATTTGTGAATTTTCTGAGTAACCCAGATGAAGATACAGCAATTGCCCAATTTGGGAAGGGTGATAAATATTTTGGGGCAACCCTTCTCATGGTCACTCTGCCCGGTCTGCCCATGTTTGCTCATGCTCAGATCGAAGGATATGAAGAAAAATATGGAATGGAATACCGGAGAGCATATTGGGATGAGTCACCTGATGAGGATTTGGTAGCCCGCCACGAGAGACTGATATTTCCTCTCATGAAAAAGCGATATCTGTTTGCTGGAGCTCGAAATTTCCGACTCTTTCCAATGTTTGGTGCAAGTGGGGAACAGATCTCAAGTATTTTTGCATACACAAATCGGAATGGAACAGAGCGATCTCTCATTCTGGTAAATAACGCTTATGAGAACCAATCTGGCTGGATAAAAATCTCAGTTCCAGTGAATCAAGATCCTACAGCTGATCAGGCCAACCTTGTTACGGAGGATCTTATCCTGGCCCTATCTTTCGATGTAGGAAATACTTATTTCATCATTTTCCAGGAGCAGACATCCAAACTTTGGTACATTCGATCAGTGAGTGAAATACGTGAGCAGGGACTTTATCTTGAGCTTTCAGGATATGAATCTCAGGTTTATTTGAATTTTCAATTGGTCAGTGACACTCAGTCTAACCCATGGTCCGCCATTTATGATGAGCTGGCAGGACAGGGGATAACTGATTTTGGACCGATGTTCCGGTCGATTGAATTAGAACCTGTAAAAGTTCTATATGCCAAATTCATGAAGTTTATCGGTGATACAGAAAGATCTGAGTGGAAAGCTGAGTTGTTTCCCCGATTCGCCCCACTCCTGGAAGCCATGCTAGAAGTTGATAATAGGACTCTTGAATTTGAAGAAATCGAGGGACATGCCAACCGTTTCATTGAAGATTATGATACATTCAGATCATATCAGGATTCAGTGGGTGACCCCAATCTCAATCGAAATATCTATTTGATAGCCACCATGCTGCTTGGTCGTCAGATTGGGAAAACAAACCCTGATTCTGAGATGAGTATGGTCCGCGCTTTCGAGCTCCAGGCAGAGTTGGCTAAGCTTATTGACCTAGACTCAGACTCTAATATGTCAGAGTTATATCCAGTACTTGAATGTGCTGATCAGTCGCGTCACCTTCTTCCAGAGCAAATAGGGGCTTTCTTTCAGCTGCTGTTTAGATGTGAAGATGTTAAACAATATTTTAAAGTACATGAGGTTGAAGGAACCATCTGGTTCAAGCAAGAGCCAATGAATCTATTTCTAGAGAGCATACCTATCCTATTGGGTGGGAAAATGACCCAAGCCCAATTAAAGTTAATTCATGAGGCAGTCACTTCATCGGAGTATCAGTTGGTTAAATTCCTGGACTTCTTGAATGACGAAAAGGATCATTCTTCGCCTTAAAGAGATCAGATTAATGAATGATTCTCAGGACATCACCCCATTAAGTTTACCAAGCTCTACATCATTATGGTTACATAGGAATAGCTATAATCTCTCTACTATCATCCAATTATTGCGAAGTCCTTGATCTTTCCGTCTAGATATATACATAAATATGGAGATAAATAATAAGAAAACCGCATAAAAGCGGAGATAATATTCTATATTAGCGCATAAATATGGAGATAAATAATGAAACGTTCTCTTTACGCTGAGTTGCTCGAATGGAAAAGTAGTAGATCTCGTAAGCCACTTTTGCTGCAAGGAGCACGACAGGTTGGTAAGACTTTTCTTCTAACAGAATTTGGTAAACAAGAATACAAATATTTTGTTTACCTAAACTTTGAACAGAACCCTGATTTATCAACGATATTTGCAGATCAACTGGAGCCCCGACAAATAGTTGAAAATATCGGAATATATTATGGAAGAAAAATTTCTACTGAAGACACATTGATATTTTTTGACGAGATTCAAATAGTTCCCAAAGCACTAACTAGCTTAAAATATTTTTACGAGCAAACACCAGAAATTCATATTGTTGCCGCTGGTTCACTATTGGGCGTGAGCGTGGGTAAGCAGAGTAGTTTTCCAGTTGGTAAGGTCAATTTTATGATGATGTATCCCATGACGTTTCATGAATATCTGCTGGCTAAGGGTGAAGCAGTGCTTGCACAGGTTTTACAAGAGCAGAAACAAGTGAGGGCACTTACCGAATTACTCCATCACAAATTAACCAAGCTGTTCAAAATATACCTTTACGTAGGTGGCATGCCGGAAGTGGTTCAAAATTATATGGATCAAGGCGATATGGCTTCTGTGCGGAGCATCCAAAATGAAATCTTAGAAGCCTATATACAGGATTTTTCAAAATATACGGATAAAACGCAGGCAATCAGAACTACTGAGCTATGGCAATCGATTCCCTACCAGCTCGCCAAAGAGAATAAGAAATTCAAATATACAGATGTGAGAAAGGGAGGACGTGCATCAACTTTTGAGCAAACTATCCAGTGGCTGAAAAGTGCGGGCCTGGTTAATGTTGTTTACAACATTAGTCGTCCCCAATTACCTCTTGCCGGGTACGCTGATTTCTCGAAATTTAAGATTTATTTATTAGATAATGGTCTATTGGGAGCCATGTTAAATTTAAGCTCAGATATCATACTAAAGCCTACGGAATTATATACGGAGTACAATGGCGCTTTTGTTGAAAACATTATAGCAGCAGAGTTTGCAGCCTCCGGTCATAAAGAACTCTATTACTGGACTTCAAAAAGTGATGCGGAAGTAGATTATATCATCCAAACTGATAGTAATATCTATCCCATTGAAGTAAAGAGTGGCAAAAATAGAAACCAAAAAAGCTTGAGAAGTTATGCCGGTAAATATGAACCGAGTACGCTTTGCCGCCTATCACCACGCAATTTTATAAAAGATCATGAATTTATAAATATCCCACTTTACGCCGCGTTTATTCTAAAACAAATATTGGTTCAAAGGGAAACGGATCTAGCTCAATAATTGTATTTCAGGCCATTAAACTATTTCAAACTTTCCATAATTTGAGGCAAAATGGTTTCATTCAGTTTATCGGCAGCAGAGGTAAGGGCTTTATTCGCTGCATTTGTGTAATTCAAATCGATCCCTTTTACCCGAGAGAGCGAGTTTTTATAAATCTCATCACCACTATTTCGGTCAATCACATTCAAATTTACATCTGCAAATACTGTGTACATCCCGCTAAACTCAGATCCCTGGGTAGCAGTAGCATTTAAGGATATTTGCCAATCTGCCTGACGAGGATTATCAACAAAGTGAAACCCCTGTTGGATAAAGTGATTCTTGATTTTTGGCTCAACCTGAAGTTGGGAGAGACGCTGGCCATTAAAAACTTCTGTAGATTCCAGGAAAATGGTAGGTTTCTGTACGTCAATTAGAACTCTGGCCGAAGGACGAGGGATGCTGTTGATGATACTGGTTAGAATAGGAGAATTATCAGTACCCAGTTGTGTCTCAATGTCTACAGAGACCTCTAATATTTGAAGTTTCAGATTTGATGTAATCGCCAATACTTGCAAATCAGCGTAACCATTGCTGCCAGTATTGATCGCTTCATTCACCTCACCGCCACCCTTCTGAAAGCTAACTGAAAGGTTGAGATAGCGAATGGCCTGTCCATCTGTTCGCTTTGCAAGGACGCGCAGTTTCTCTGAGAGTGGTTGCCCTAATTTTCCCGTCACATTTTTTTTATTTGGGAGGAGATCGATATCTGTGATCAGTGAATGGAGGAATTGGTTAATTGTATTGCTAAGAATGATTGAATTGCCATTAAAGTCGACCTGGAGGGCTTCATTCAAATAGGGAATCAAGGGTCGATATGCCTGCAGACCTGCACCGAAAGCCTCTGAGAAATTGCTCAATGTTTCCGCTGCTTGAGCTTTTTTTAGAAAATCAACTGATAACGCAAGAGCTGCCTGCCGCTTCCGAGCCTGAATGGCAGCATACTGAGCCTTGGAAAGACGGTAGTAAACATACTGATAATCCTGATCCTGCCAACTGTCAACCAATTCATGTCCCTCAAGATCAGCAATCGCCTGAGATCGTGCCGAAGCCATATATTCTTCTTCGGTGATATCACCCTTTTCAATTAAGCTGGTGATGATATCACTGGTGATCGTAACCGAAATTTGGGAGGCCAAATCAGCAAGAGCAAGATCTTGAGCACTTTTCAATGATTCTGCCCCAAATTGATTCTTTGATGCCGACCCAATACCAACATAATAATTCGGCGTTACAGGGTATTCAGCGAGCCAACGAGGCTTTGGGGTTAGCTGATAGCCCTGGGGAGCGGAACTTTGAGAACCACTAGATCCGCATCCCGCAATAAGTAGGGAAATGGATGTGAGAATGAGTGCTTTAGATATAATGTTCATAGTTACCCCTGAATTTCACTTAATAGATCATTTGAGGCCGAAAATAGCTGTGGGAGGGGATAATCAAAATATTCATTAGGATAACAGGACTGAAAATAAGTGCATGTGCAAAGTGCCTCGAGATCACTTGGGATAAGCAATGTGGTTGAGAGATAGAGGTCGCCGAAGTCCTTCCACCGCCTCCAGAGGGGTTCCGCGAAGACATACTTGGCCATCCTGTGATGGTTAAATAAGCACCCCATAATATTTGTAATCCAGAACCAAAGTAAAGAGCACACCCTAGGATTCACCGTATTCTTATTTAATTTCTTCTGAAATTAATTGCTTGGAGTGAACTTTGCACAGGCAAATGAGTTAGTAATTATGAAATGAAAATATTTTATAGATAAGATGAGGGAAATTGAGATGCAGTTTATCGATTTGGCAAAGCAACAGAGTTTGATAAAAGAAGCACTAGACAGCAGAATTCAGACAGTTTTGGGTCATGGTAAGTATATCATGGGACCAGAGCTCAAAGAAATGGAAGCTACCTTAGCTGAGTATGTTGGCGTGAAGCATTGTGTAAGTTGTTCCTCTGGTACAGATGCCTTACTGATGCCGCTTATGGCCTGGAATGTAGGCCCTGGTGATGCTGTATTTACAACCCCCTTTACCTTTATTGCCACAGCTGAAGTCATTCAGCTATTAGGAGCCACACCGGTCTTTGTCGATATTGATCCCAAAACTTATAATATTGATCCGGATCTGCTAGATGCCGCGATCAGTAAAGTGGTTGAAGCTGGTGAGCTAAATCCTAAAGTGATCATCCCAGTTGACCTGTTTGGACTGCCCGCTGACTATCCTGCGATTGAAGCAATTGCTAAGAAATATGATATCAAGCTTTTAGAAGATGGGGCACAAGGATTTGGTGGTGAGATCAATGGCAAAAAGGCCTGTAGCTTTGGTGATGCTGCCTCCACATCTTTCTTCCCTGCTAAGCCACTCGGTTGTTATGGTGATGGTGGTGCTGTTTTTACCGATGATGATGATCTCTATGAAAAGTTAGTATCTGTGAGAGTACATGGTAAGGGCGGCGATAAATATGATAACATCCGAATCGGCATTAATGGTCGTATGGATACCCTCCAGGCGGCAATCGTTTTAGAAAAATTTACCCTCTTTCCCAATGAAGTGAAATTACGGAACAAAGCGGCTGCAAAGTATAACGCAATGCTGGCTGATACCGTCGTCGTACCTGGTACACCAGACGGCTATACATCGGTTTGGGCTCAGTATTCAATCCTGGCCAAGAATGATGCTGAAAGACAAGCATTACAGGCAAAACTAAAGGAAGCTGGTATCCCTTCAGCAGTGTATTATCCCAAACCATTGCATCAGCAGACAGCCTTCGCTCACTTGGGTTATCAGGATGGGGATTTTCCCATTAGTGAGGATATGAGTCAACGAATCTTTAGCTTGCCCATGTACCCATATATCCCAGATGAGGATATTGAGAAAATTGTTGAGGTCTTAAAAGGCTAGTCATCCTGAGTGTTAGCGAAGGATCTTGGTCCTAGAGCAAGATTTAGTTAATGTTGGATTCTTCATACCTCCAGCAAGGAAAAGAGAGAAAGAACACCTTTCCCGCTTTGAAAGAAAAGAATAACTTGTGTCCATGAATGAAGTCATCAAAAATCAATTAATATCCTATTTCCAGAGTAGAGATACCATAAAAGCGGTATTTGTTTATGGCTCTTTTGCCAGTGGGGGAGTGAAGAAGAGCAGTGATATTGATGTTGCAATCCTTACAGAGGAAGACGACATCATAACATTCATGGATAAATCTCGGATGTCCCTTGAATTAGAAGAAATAACAAATCGTACGATTGATTTAGTGAGCTTAAATAAAGTTTCCAGTATATTGCAGATGCAGGTTCTAAAGAAGGGGAAACTACTTTTTTGTTCTGATAAAGCACTCTTAACTCAGTTCCAGGTGCGGGTTGTGCGGGAATATATAGACTTAAAACGAATCCGGAAACCCATCGAGGACCAACTCAAGAATGTAAGTGTATATGGTTGACCAGGATATTCTCACTGCAAAAACAGCCAGTATTCAACGCTGCTTAAGGCGAATTGCTGCTGTAACCAATCTAGCTCCTGAATCACTACACGATATAGATATTCAGGACATATTTGTCTTGAATTTGCAAAGAGCTGCCCAAGCCTCCATTGATTTAGCCGCTCATATCATCGCAGATGAGGGATTGGGGTTACCAGCATCCTTAAGAGAACATTTTACTCTTTTAGAAGAAAATAAAATCCTATCAAAGGATTTGTGTGAGAAGATGATTGCTATGGTTGGCTTTCGCAATATTGCTGTTCACGAATACCAGGATATCGACGTAGAGATACTAAAAAGTATACTCCAAAATAACTTAAAGGATTTTGAGGCTTTTTATGGCGCCATCTTAAATAGATTCAGTCGCTGACCATTCCATCTTTTGACTTAACAATTGTAACGAAGTAATTTGAATATTAGTAATATTTCACCATGAGGACAAAATGAGCATTAACAAAAAAATCTGTGTTGTCGGCGCTGGCCGTTGGGGCACCAATCATATCAAAACCCTTAATAACCTCGGGCATTTGGGTGGTATAGTAGAATCTCGCGAAAATCGTCGGGAAGAATTAAAGACCCTGTTTCCCGATGCCGAGTTATTCAATAGCGTGAGGGATGTCCCTTTGGATGAGTATGCTGGTTTCACTGTAGCGACACCGGCAGAAACGCACTTTGAAGTGGGGTCTTATTTATTAGAGCAGGGTAAACATGTCCTCATTGAAAAGCCCATAGCTCTAAATACCAAAGAAGCGGGTAAACTTAAAGATCTGGCTGAAAAGCATGCTGTCAACCTCATGGTGGGTCATGTCCTGCTTTTTCACCCCGCTATCATCAAGATCAAAGAGATGATCGACTCGGGCAAGATTGGGAAGTTGGAGTACATCTATTCAAATCGACTCAACCTGGGCACGGTGCGTACTGAAGAAAATATTTTGTGGAGTTTTGCGCCCCATGATATCTCAATATTTGAGTTTTTTATTGGTTCCAATCCAGTTGAGGTCGTGAGCCGAGGTGGTGCATTTTTGCAGCCTGGTATCCATGATACAACCATGACTACCCTGACTTATCCTGACAATATTGTTGGCCATATCTTTGTAAGTTGGCTCCATCCTTTTAAAGAACACCGCATGGTAATTATTGGATCCAAGGGAATGATCTCATTTGAAGATAGTTCACAGGAGAAAGATATTCTCTTTTATGAAAAGGGCATTGACTGGGTCCAGGGTGAACCGATCAAGCGTGATGGCCCAACTGAAGTGATCCCTTATGCAAAGGGCTTTCCTCTTACCAACGAGCTCCAATATTTTATTGACCATCTGGATGGCTCAAAACTTGAGATAGCCGATGGTCAAAATGCCTTTGATGTCCTTGAAGTCCTTGAAAAAGCAACTGAATCGCTTCAAAGCGGATCGAAGGAAGCTGACATTGATGAGTCTCCCACCAACCCGGACTACTTTGTACATGACTCAAGTGAGGTAGATGCTGGGGTTGAAGTGGGTAAAGGGACCAAGATTTGGCACTTCTCTCATGTCCAGAGCGGATCCACCCTGGGTGAAAATGTTTCGATTGGCCAGAATGTAAATGTGGGCAATAATGTTAAGATTGGAAATGGAGTCAAAATCCAAAACAATGTCTCCGTCTATGAAGGCGTCGAGTTGGAGGATTACGTGTTTTGTGGTCCCTCTATGGTCTTCACCAATGTGATGCAGCCACGTTCCGAATTTCCTCAACGGGGAACTGCATTTTACAATAAAACTCTGGTCAAGAAAAGTGCTTCTATTGGAGCGAATGCAACCATTGTTTGTGGCTCGACTCTGGGCGAGTACTGCTTTATTGGTGCCGGAGCTGTGGTGACCAAAGATGTCCCGGCATTTGCACTCGTAGTTGGCAATCCGGCTAAAATTAACGGATGGGTTGATAAATATGGGCATAGACTGGAATTTGATGATCAAGGCAAAAGTACCTGCGAGCTATATCAGATGGGAAATGGGATAGTTACGTTTACAGGAAAGTAATTCTAGGCAAGATATTATAAGTATAATTATAATAAACGTGTGATTACCGCAGACCTATAGTTATATTTACAATATGAATGATGTAAGATTGCCACATAACCTTATTCCTCGTCACCGCTATTTATCTAGGGTTCAACCCTTTATCGGAGAACCCCTTGTAAAAGTTATTACGGGTCAACGTCGGGTTGGTAAGAGCTATTTGCTATTCCAAATTATAGCTCATATCAGAGCATCAGATCCTGATGCTTCTATCATTTATATTAATAAAGAAGATCTGAAATATGACGCATTGAGGTCGGCAAATGACCTTAATGATTACATCATTAGACAATCAACCTCCAACACGAAAACATATATTTTCATAGATGAGATTCAAGAAATAATTGGATTTGAGAAAGCCATCCGATCACTCCTGCTAGACGAGAATAATGATATTTATCTCACAGGTAGCAACGCAAATCTACTTTCAGGAGAATTGGCGACATTGCTCGCAGGTCGAACGATTGAGCTTACCGTATTCAGCTTATCCTATGGTGAGTTTTTAATATTTCATGAGCTGGAAGATTCGGATTTATCATTATCCAAATATTTCAAATATGGTGGTCTACCGTATTTGAAGCATCTTGAACTTACTGATGCGATTATCCATGAATATTTAGGAAACATTTACCATAGCATCATCTATAAAGATATAATTTCACGATATGCTCTGCGTAATACTCATTTTTTGGAGCAACTTATAAGGTTTATTGCTGATAATGTTGGAAGTCTCTTCTCAGCAAAACGGATAAGTGATTTTTTAAAGTCACAACGAATTAATATGGCACCAAATCAAGTTCAAGTATTTGCCCAACACCTGGTGGACGCATTTATGGTTCATAAGCTGAGTCGGTATGATTTAATAGGAAAGCGATATTTCGAAGTGGGTGATAAGTATTATTTCCAAGATATTGGACTTAGAAATATTATTGTTGGATACAAGCCAGGTGATAGAGCTAAAATAATGGAAAATGCCGTACTCAACCATTTACTTTTTCTGGGATATTCTGTAGATGTAGGAAAGCAAGGGGACAAAGAAATTGATTTTGTGGCAAATAGAGCTAAAGAGCGTATCTATATTCAAGTGACCCTGAGTATGGATCTAGAAAAAACAGTCCAACGCGAATTTGGGAACTTACTACTCATCAAAGATAATTATCCCAAATATGTAATCAGCTCAGATATAGCCTTCCAAAATTCCTATGAGGGAATTAAGCACATCACCATTCGAGAATTCTTAATGATGGAGAATCTTAATTGACAAATATTACTTATCACCCCCAGTCCATTTCTCTCGCTACACGTGAAGCAAAAAACGGCCATAAGGCCGCTGTACTTTGGTTTACCGGTTTGTCTGGCTCAGGAAAATCAACGCTAGCGATGGCGCTCCAAGAGGAACTGTTTCGACACGATTGTCAGGTGACTGTATTGGATGGTGATAATGTCCGAGAGGGACTCAATGCTGGTTTGGGTTTTAGCAGTGAGGATCGCATCGAGAACTTGCGCCGGGTAAGTGAAGTTGCAAAACTATTTGCCGAATCAGGTCTCCTTGTCCTCACCTCATTTATATCGCCCTTTCAAAAAGAACGCCAGCAAGCACGGGATATCATTGAGCCTCATCCCTTTTTGGAAATTTATGTTCAAGTTGATCTGGAAACTGCTGAGGCAAGGGATCCAAAAGGTTTATACAAAAAGGCGAGAGCGGGAGAGATAAAGAATTTTACAGGGTTAGACTCGCCTTATGAAGCTCCAGACCATCCAGATATGGTCATCTCAAATTCGAATCAGACAATCGAAAAAGGAGTGAATCAGCTCATGGGCCTGCTTAAAGTAAAAGGACTGATTGCTTAAGCGTTAAGTGGCTGTATTGCGTAAGATGCTATGGGTCAGCGTGTTACGGAATAGGGAAGCAGTCGGTATCCTGCTGGTCTCCCCGATTATGCACATCTTTATCGCAAATACACCATCTTAATAGTTTGGCTGAACATTCCGGCTTGCAGTCGGCAGAAATACACACCCGTACTTACAGGATTGCCTGAATCACCAATACCTCTCCACTATATGTCGAAAGTGCCTGCTGGCTCTATTCAGCCAATCTCCTATATCTTTCCATAATTAATTCAGTGTACTTGTCTTTCATTGCCATGGACAAAAAAGAAATCTTAATCATTCGCTCTAGTCCATCTTTCTTATCGACCAGGTTTTGTATTTCCGACAGTATTGTTTTACCTGTTAATTTTAATCTATCTTCTCCGTAATATTTAAACAAATCCGCTTTGTTAATGCTTCTTTTTTTTCCTGCTATAGGCAAAGCCATTTCTTCGACTGCTTTATCCATTGAAATTGTAGAATTGAGCAAGTCATACGCCGGGCTTAGCTCGATCATATTTTTGCGTGTTATCAAGCTGAAATTTTTAAGATGCATATCTTCATTGCCCGTCAGAAAGCAAAATAGCACTCTTCGAAATAATTTCCTCTTTTCAAGTAATGGAAATGTACAATAATTTTCAATGACGGGAATAAGCTTTTCCATTGACCAATTATATTTAGTGTCTCTTGTATTACCTGTTAATTGTGCAAAATCTTCTACATGGTATTTTTTATTT
>Ga0307989_1000252_pt1 | contig 37353 bp, 35 predicted proteins | sample EllFjometagen185_FD_203164 | JGI IMG/M metagenome (GOLD analysis project Ga0307989, IMG submission 203164) | Marine microbial communities from Ellis Fjord, Antarctic Ocean - #185 | ecosystem: Environmental > Aquatic > Marine > Unclassified | place: Southern Ocean | collected 2014-10-08 | reverse complement strand
ACTAGTAACTTAATCGATAGTGATGAAATAATTATCCGACGCAACCAGTGGATAATCATAGGTCATTTATTCCCTGGAGCTGTGGTAAGCCACCGGTCAGCTTTAGAAGGTGGACCTACTGCTGATGGTCATATTTTTTTAACCTTTAAGTACAAAAAGATAATCCTACACCCAGGACTTGTAATCCACTTGCTGCCTGGACCTGAGGCAACCAGCGATGATCCGGACTTTATCGCCGGATTACACATCAGCTCACAGGCCCGAGCCTTTATGGAGAACCTGCAGGAATCTCGTCAGACTAATAGTATCTCCAAGACATTGGATCGTGAAGTTATTGAAGATCGTTTGGATCAGATTTGTCGCATTAAAGGTGAAGATGCCTTGAACCAGCTCCGTGACGAAGCTCAAAACCAGTCGAATTCTCTTAACCTGGAAAAGGCTTTTCAGAAACTCACGCTGATCATAAGTGCTATCCTCAGCACCCACTCCGATACTGACCTGCAATCTCCCCTCACTAAAGCGCGATCACAGGGGTGGCCATATGACCCTAGCCGTATTGAATTATTCAGTATCCTGTTCAGCAGACTGCAAAGCAATCCATTACCAATGCTGCGGGAGTCCCAACATTCAGAAGATGAAAAGCTACTCTTTGCCTTCTTTGAAGCATATTTCTCCAATTACATCGAAGGTACAGTTTTCGAGCTCGAAGAAGCAAAAGACATAGTTTTTAAGCAATTAATACCTCAACAACGTCCAACCGATGCCCATGATGTTTTAGGCACCTTTAAGGTCATTAGCAATTCCATGGAAATGAATCGCTCAAGTATTGATTATAGATCCTATCAAGACCTGCTTCAATCCAGGCACTTGACTGTAATGGCGATGCGAACTGACAAATCGCCTGGACACTTCAAGTTAAAATCTAATCGTGCTGGCAGGACTCACTTCGTAGAACCTGATTTGGTAAAAGGGACACTGTTAAAGGGCTGGGAAATGCAGCAGGGTTTACCAGATTCAATCTCCAAAGCTATTTTTCAGATGTTTTTAGTCGCAGAAGTGCATCCATTTGAAGATGGTAATGGTCGTATTGCGCGAATCATGATGAATGCTGAATTAGTACGTTCAGGTTTACAGAAGATTATTATCCCAACTGTCTATCGCGAGGATTACCTCCTAGCGTTACGCGCATTTTCAAGAAATCAAAATCCTGCTCCCCTTATTGAAGCACTACTCAAAGCTCAGTCTTTCTCAAGTCTTATTGATTTTGGGGATTGGGATCAAGCTGTTGATGAACTAACCAGAAGTAATGCTTTTGAAGATTCAAATGAAGAACGTTTGATCATTCCTTACAAAAGAGGATAATACCTTCCCCTATTCTTCCAATTTCTTTGGTAACTTTTAGGAATATCTAGGATTTCCTGTAAAATAGCCCTACTCACTAACTATTGTTTTATGTGATGTTACGCACTTCATAATAGAGTTTTGTGTTTGCATGGATTGAATCCCTCCCTCTCCGCACCTCAATTGTAAATCCATAATTAGAACCATGTAAAAACTCGCGTTACCCTATGGGGTTCGAAACAAAGCAAAGCATAGTTTGGCGAATGGAATCACGATAGCGATAGAGGTTTAACAAATCACCGGAACCCGCAACCGGCCGGTCCCTCCCCGCCAAAGCGTTGGTTTGCTGACCAACTAAATACCTTGGGAATAAACCTTGTCGTTGATCACCTGGGAAACCAACGTGATGCTAATTCCCTTTTGAGCAAGACAGGAAAACAAGCGAGCGTTAATACCTCTCACCCCCACCATTCCAGCGCCCTGTAATCGAATCAACGATACGTGTGATACTGACGATAGCCCCACCGTAAGTTTATCTGATTTACCGTAGTCTCCAGAGATGCGTGTTCCTGGATGTTCTGGGTTAAAGGTGTTCTTTATTATAATCGGAATTTGTTTATATAAAGCAGGGATCATCGTGGGAGGGAATATGACTTTTGCGCCGGCATGAGCCAATTCCATGGCCTCTTCATAGGTAAGCGATTGAATCGATGATACCTGATCAACCAAAGCTGGATTCGCAGTCAAAATCCCATCTACATCTGTCCATATTTCAATTTCATCTACATTCAGAGCCGCCCCAAAGATGCTGGCAGAATAATCGGAGCCACTACGGCCCAGAGTAGTGGTGACCCCAGTATCCGTTGCACCAAGAGCAGAAACGACAACAGTGATTTCATTACCATTATGTACTTGCTGCTGGACAATTGTCGAGACTTGCTTGATGCATTGAGCATCTGCAACTGAGGATCCCCCGAATTTCAATATTTTTCGCATGCTGCTATCCGCCATTAATTCAATTTTGCCTGCTTAGAATTTGTCCCATTGGGGCCCTCCCAATCCTAAGGATCCGCTAATATAGGACAAATTAAAACAGTCTCCAGCAAGCTTCTAGGATTTATGAATTATTATTGGGGCAAGTCAGTGATTATGACGGCTACAGTGCGATTATTCATTATCTACACGATCAAGAATCAGGCAGTGGGTAACTCTGAGACGCACGCCAGTCATATACAGGAAATATATTTAAATAATTAGCGGTCAACCCCGAATATATTTAATCCTTACCATAGAATAATTGGGTAGATCGTTGCTCATGGTCCGCCTGAATCAGCGGATTAATAATTTTCCTCAAAAGATTTTCTGGTGTGCCTAGACTGTCAGCCCTGAAAATATCTTGAGAATCAGCCTGGTGGGTATTCTTCTGAAAATCTTCGTAATGAACTCTGAATCCATAGTCCATTAACAGAGTTTGAGCTTCCCAGCTCCAAAGATATTGGATAAAAGTACCGACTAAAGCCTTATCTCCTTCCCAAATATTTCTGGAAACAGGTACAACAATGGGTTCTGCGGCAATCGTTCTTAAAGGATAGATTGGAACCACCCGTTGATCTTCCCCATAGAAATCACTCAAGCCAAAAGATTCATACGAGATAAGAAAATCAGCACGACTACTCGTGAAAGACTCAAAAGTTTCTTTTGCAGTTAAAGGACTAATTATTAGTCGCTCTACTATTTTTTCCATGTGTGCATAAGCTTCTGATTCAGTAATATTTTCTCTTTCCATAGAACCGTACAAAGCCAATAGTGCCCACTTGCCAGCCCCGGATAACACTGGATTTGTAATCACTATTTTTGAGTTCTCATAGTCCAGATCCTGAAGCGATATATCCGACCGGGCTAGCTTTGTTTTTGAGTACAGGATAATCGGAGAATAGCACAGTTTACCGGCTTCTGGAAGCGCTTGCCACACTCCCGGATTGACAATCCTCTTCAGTGCGAGCTCATGCGCATCCATCTCAGATGCTAAAATAATTATTTGAGCTCTAAACCGTGAGAACGTCCGATTGCTGATGCTACCAGATCCTGAATAAGTGGTGATAAATTTGACTTCCTTGCCTGTATTTTCATACCAATATGCTTGAAATGCAGGAAGAATGGCCTCCTCCATTACGTCTTCCATACCACTGAAACAATAAACAAGAATAGTATCTGTTTTGTCATCAGTATGGTGACTTAATGCAAAGCAAAATATAACCATCGCTACGATTAGTAGTATACAGATAAATAGGATAAACGGAATTCGATAGCTTGGATCATTCCAATAAAGCCGTTTACGTATTTCTCTTGATAAATTCATTGTCTTTCCCCATTACCAATCAAACATCAATGCGCATGATATATTTTTCATCTTTTTCGAGTATATTTTTAGAATTTGATTGATAGGATTACTCCGACGGATAATAATGTCATGATATCAATGACTACCTTGTGGGACGAAAACGCTAATATCCTTCGACAAAAGCTACACTTTCCAACTTGGGTCTGGTTTGCCAGGCTTTGCTCATACAAGCCACGCCACGGACTACTCGGCATGACAAATGATAGATTGCCCAATAGGTAATACTGATAGCACATCATTATTATCCGCCCCATCATATCGCTGCAAAAATCTAATGTGAATCCTCAGCCAAATACTCAGAGACTCTGTGCAACAGGCTTCTTAAAATATTTCCTGATCTGATTCTGCCATTTGTTCTCAATTAACTCGCACTTAACAAACTTTACGCCTCCAAGACTGTCCAGAGTAAAGGTATCGCCAAGATTAAAAAATTTGGAATTTTCGCTATTCAAACGATCAGCTACACTTCTGAATCCATATTCCACAAGTATCTGCTGAGCTCTATCACTCCATAAGAATTCATGAAACTCCTGGACCAACTTCTCTTTTGGCGGATTTACTTCTTGTGGAATTCTAACAACTATTGGTTCACACATAATTGTATTTTCAGGAACACACACAGTACCTTCCATTACTTGTCGATTAGAAGAACCAAGTACTTCTGATTCGTAGGTAATTATAGCATTCCCACGTTGATTAGTATACTGTACCCGGGCCAACAGCGCTGAGGCCGGTTTTAATGAAACAGAGTGCCATAATGTTTTCAATTTCTCCATTGCTAAATCACTATCATGCGTCTCAGAAAGAAATGCGCCATAACTGGCCATGAGTCCCCACTGACCGAGTCCCGAGTATAATGGACAGGGGTGAATGAGCTTAACAGATGGCTGAGAAAGGTCCTCAAAACCAGATATTTTATTAATTTCTGTAGAATTATAGAGGATTACGATTGGTGAGTGCGCAATGGTTCCTTCATGAGGAGATTTTAACCAGGATGATTCGGAAATAGTGCCTCGATTTATAAGCCTGGCTCCATCGATTTCAGAAGCTAGAATAGCTAGATCAGCGGTTTGTTCGGTTGTAATTACACAGGTCAACTCTACTGAACCCAAGAAGTTGGTCTGAAATTCAACATCCCGATGATTTTGAGCCTGCTGCATCTCTTGGAAAGCAGGAATAATACCTTCAACCACCACATCCTTCATCATACTGCAACAATACAGGTTAATAGTGTTATCTGATTTAGTCGAATCGCAAGAAATGAGAATCGACAGTATCAAAAATGATAATATGAATCTAGGAATCACCCTGATCCTCATGCTCTGCGGAGCCTGTTCATTGTTGTATTTACTCATGATACCCCCTTCTGGCCTAAGCCATACCTGTTGCTGTACGTTTACATTCTTTTGTGAAGTACTTCACCTATATAACATAGTGCAAAGTCTATGCCTTTTAGCAAATACTGTTATTACCATTTATATGTGATAAATTATAATTTTACCAAAATAATGTTTTGCTCAACGCATTAGCTTTTTTAGGAAATACTACTTTTTGTATGGTATCTGATTATCCAGAAAATGGACTCTAGCTTTGACGTAGAGAATAGTGCAAAACTCAATTATACCAGTTTCAGTTCAAGATGGCCCCCAAAAAAGGGATGGGAAATTACCCTTCGAGAGCCTCAGGGAGACGATTTTGAGTGTCCCCGCCTAATGCGGGATGTACCACTTGCTGAGGTGGTAACTGAGCTTGGTCGAAGTGCTCTCGAAGTATGACACGTTGCATGCCACTTGGAACTGAAATTGGCATAACTGGTATTACAGAAGCCCAGGAAAGTTCACATGCTCCTTGACCAAATCTTTTAACTGTTCCATCCTGGTATCATCGTCCTTGGAAAGGAGCGAAACCAAATTATCCACCTTTTTAGCAGCGTGGAATGTATCCTGAGCTACGAGCAGTAGCGGAACGTTTGCAGCCGAGGCTTTGGCAATAATATTAGGCGGAGGTAGAATATTATTCGTCAGAATGATACCGGCTGCATCTGTATCCAGGGCAGCTAAGATCATATCGCTTCGATCACCACTGGTTATCACCAGTTTATCTTCTTTGTTGAAGCGTTGAACCCTGAGCACTGCATCTGCAGACATGGCACCAACCACAACGTCTTTAATTGTATTTGATAAGCCCTTCTCACCAGCCAGTATTTTTGCAAAAAATAGATCTGCAAGAAATTGCATAGTCGGCCGGGTCAAACTTTCTAAATGAGGGATGATACCCAGTAGGGGTAACCCCAGTGCTTCAAAGTGTTCATGATAAACAGTTTTAAAGTCCTCAACATCACGCACTTTATTGATGATAATGCCAGCAAGTTTAACCTCGATGTGATCCAACATCCTTTTTAAGGCATAGGCATCATCACAGATTTGATCATTGGTTCCACTGAGGACAACCAACAGCTCTCCGTCTAAATAGCTACACAGTGAAAGCGCATCAAGGTGGACAGACAAACCGCGGTTTAATTCTGTGCCACTCTCGATCAACATCATGTCTTTACCCCGAGAGTTTAGTGCAGCAATTTCACGCACTTTCTCTGCTGTCGTAGTCGCATCATATATAAATCTTAATTTTGAATGATCAAAACCGATGCTCATAGCCTCTGGTGATTCTTCAGCTCCCATGGCAGTAGTACAAGCAGCTGCATCAAAATCCCATAATCTTTTTTTGCGATACAAAAGGCGATCGCCAAATGGTTTTAAATATCCCATTTGCTGAGAGGAATTTTTCGCTAACCCTACAATCACACTGGTCTTGCCAGCATCTTTTCTCAAGGAGGTTACAATTATATTTTTCATGATTTTGATTCCTCTTTATCATCAGATAATAATACGCGTATGTCGACAGCTCGTGCTCCAGTGCCCTGTTCGTATACAACCATTGGGTTGATCTCAATATCCGTAATTCGGGGTACTAGACTAATCAAGGCAGACACCTTTTCCAGTGCTGTAATAATGCTTTCAATATCTTTTCGAGCCTCTCCCCTAACTCCGAGTAATAAGGGATAAGATCGAATTTCTTTGATCATGGTTCGAATCTCTTGCTGGCTTAAGGGAAGGGCTCGAAACGCAACGTCTTTCATGACTTCAACGTAAATACCACCCAATCCAAACATCAGTGTGGGACCAAAATTAGCATCTCGCCGTCCACCTAGAATAACCTCAGTGCCTGCCGTAATTTGCTCCACAACCTCAATCCCATCGATGATGGCATTGGGAACATTTGCTTTACATTTATGAATAATGGTTTGATAACCATCTATGACTTCATCAGAATTGTCCAGATCTAGTAACACGCCACCCGCATCACTCTTATGCAGGATATCGCGGGAAACCACTTTCATCACCACAGGATAGCCCATCTCATCAGCAAGAGTCACGGCAGCCTGCACAGAATGCACAACCCCGCCTCGTGGTCCAGGGAGTTGGGCAGCAGCGAGGAGCCCCTGGCCTTCTTCAGCCAATAGAAAACTGCGGTCATCTGCAAGTGCACTATCGATCAGACGATTCACAGCATCGACATCAATCTCTGCCTGGGTATTGGGGGCAACTTTTTGCTCCTGAACCTTCCGAATAAAATGCAAAGCACCCAAACAGGATACGCCGTCATAAACATCTCGGTAAACCGGTACATTTTTTTTGTGGAGAGCTGTAATCGCTTCTTCTGTTTTCTCACCACCAAATACCGAGAAAGTTATGGGCTTGCCCTTGGTCTGGTACTGAACATACATCTCGTCGATCATCTCAGTCAACTCATGGGAGTCCATCATTGCAGTTTCACAATAAAGAGCGATGACTGACTGAATATCATCATCAACCAGGGCTTCTTTCAAGGCTTTGACATAGTCAGCTTTGGTTGCTTCACCCGTTATATCAACTGGATTCTTAGTAGAGCCAAATCCATGGGCCACACTTTCAAAAGTTTCCTTGAGCCTTTCCTGATCATCATAAAGCTTGATATCATATTTTTCACAAGCATCGGTTGCCATTACACCCACACCACCCCCGTTGGTGATGATGATTGTGTTCCGCCCCGTGGGGACTGATGTGTGAGACAGGAATTTACTCCATTCCAGGGCCTCCTGGATGCTCTCAGCACGAAGTACTCCGCATTGGCGCATGATCGCATCAAAAACTTTGTCTGACCCGGCCAAAGACCCCGTATGGCTTGCTGCAGCAACAGCACCTCGTTTAGACCGTCCGGATTTAATGACAATCACAGGTTTAACCTTGGTGGCCCGTTTAAGCATGGCAACCAATCGTTCACCTTCTTGAATACCTTCCACATAAATCAGAATGATTTTAGTCTCTTCCTGATCAATGAGATATTCTAGTAAATCAGACTCATTAATATCTGATTTATTGCCCACTGATATGATTGAGGAAAGGCCAATATTTTGAACGGCCGTTTTCCCAATCATCGCAATACCTAAGGCACCACTTTGGGTTATGATGGCGACATTACCTGGACGAATGTCACGCGGTCCAAAGGTGGCATTCAAAGCAACTTTGGCTGAGTAATGGCCAAAAATATTCGGACCCAATACACGCATATTGTGCTTACGTGCATAATTCAATACCCGCTGTTCTTCTTCTAAATTGCCGACTTCGGAAAACCCTGATGAGATGATGGTCAGAAACTTGACCTGTTTCTTAGCGCACGATACAACCACATCATATACAAAACGGGCCGGAATAGCAATCACAGCCACATCTATTTCACCTTCAATATCTTCAACACTTCTGAGAATGTCCATTCCCAGAGCACTGCCTCCTTTGGGATTTACAGGATAAATTTTTCCCTTATACCCCACCTCAATCATGTTCTCCATGATCTTGTACCCAATCTTGCCTGGTTCCTGGCTCACACCAATAACAGCCACTGATTTAGGTTCAAACAATAATTTAATATCTGGTTTACTACCTATCATTTACTCTCCAGAAAAGTCATTTTCATTTCATATATTCCATCTGAAATATGTTTTTGTACGTCAAACCCCATGCTTTCGAACAAGCCCATCATCCTGGAGTTGCTAATGATAACATCAGCGGTAAATCCAAGGAGTCCTTGTTTCTTGGCCAATAGCGTTAAATAACGCAGTAGCTCCCGACCTATCCCTAACTCTTGATGATCATCCCGAATTACAAAGGCTACATCAGCAGTGTGGGTTGAGCCGATAATCGCATACTGCCCGATCCCAACCAACTGTTCACGGTCCTCTTTATGCGTAAAAGCCAAAAGAATAATTTCGCTGGTATAATCAATCACGACAAAATCCTGCAGTCGCTCATGGGGCATATCTTTTCGTTCTGAAATGAATCGGCGTTGTAAGCTTGAATCAGAAAGCGAATAGAAGAAGTCTTTTAATAAGGGTTCGTCGCTAATTTTAACAGGTCGCAGGAATATCTCCAAGCCACCTGATGTGGTACGGTATGTCTCAATTTTCTCAGGATACTCGCCAGCTTTCCCTGCGATAAATGCCTGATCCTGATAAATTAAATTTCTTTTTTTTGCTTTTCGAATTAACTCAGATCTAAATTTTGGATGAGCAATTGTAATAAGCTCCATCGCTCTTTCTCGAATATTCTTACCGTGGAGATAAGCGATCCCATATTCTGTGACCACATAGTGAACATCACCACGATTCAAGGTTACCCCCGCACCTGCCTTCAAAAAAGGCACAATACGTGAGACCTCACCGTCCTCAGCTGTTGAGGGTATGGTTAGAATGGTCTTCCCTCTCGTAGAGAGAATGGCACCCCGCATGAAGTCGGCTTGGCCACCAATCCCGCTGTAAAATATCTTACCTAATGACTCTGCAGTAGCCTGTCCTGTGAGATCAATTTCCAGCGCGGAATTAATAGCTGTCATATTGTCATGCTGGGCAATAACCCTGGGATCATTTGTATAATCTACTGTCTTGAATTCTATAAAGGGATTGTCGTTAAGAAATTCGTATGTTTCAGCAGAACCCATACTAAACGTGGCAATGGTTTTACCACGATTCAGGGTCTTTTGTGAGTTATCAATCACACCCGCTTTCATCAATTTCACCAAGCCATCACCCAGCAATTCAGTGTGAACACCGAGATGCTTTTTGTGGTTTAGATTGGACAATATTGCATTGGGTAGACACCCATAACCGACTTGAATTGTGTTGCCATCTTCAATCAGTGTGGCTACATATTTACCAATACGATCAGCCACATCATTATCTAACTCATCCTGATACTCTAATAGAGGTTCTTCATGATGAATAACAAAATCCACATCGGATATATGAATGAACCCATCTCCGTGTATGCGAGGCATACGAGGATTTACCTGAACAATTATGGTTTGTGATTTCTCAGTGGCAGCTTTAACAATATCTACACTTATTCCCAGACTCATATATCCATGGGCATCTGGACAGGAAGCCTGGATGAGGGCCACATCTACAGGGACATGTCCGCGAGCAAATAAGCGTGGTATTTCCGATAAAAAGATGGGCGTATAATCTGCAAGTCCTGAATTGACAGCTTTGCGGGTACTGTTTCCAATAAAGAATGAATTATGCCTGAAGTTGTGCTTGAACTTCTCCTGAGCGTAGGGAGCCAAGCCCAGAGACCAGACCTGCAGAACCTCGGCATCAAAAAGTGCTTTGGGATCTGATTCAATGTGTTCAACTAGAGACTTCAGGAGGTATTGTGGCTCACCGCAAGCTGTGTGAACAAAGATTCGGTCCCCTCGGTGCAGGCTTTTGAGGGCTTGTTGAACAGGAACAAATTTTTCAGGATATTGGGATTTTAATAGCTCAAACGCTGTATTTTTTGATTGATCACTTGTCATTTGACACTTCCATTCCTTGCACTTTAACTCCCCAGACTATTTGCAAATAAAGTGCCTGATCAAGGGAAACGCAAAAGAAAACTTGAACTAAAATTAGAAGTTTTACAGAAAGATGAAATGAATCAAGCAGCGGGAAAATATTTATTGATGTGAGAATGAATTGATTTGCTCTAAAATCGTAGGTATGGCTTCTTTTCCTCTTCGATACCCCTCTTCAATTGCTATTTCGGCCTGATCATAGTCAAAGAATTTCATGTCACCTAAACGCGGTCTGATCAGAATATCTGGAGGATGGGTTTCCAAATTCATCTGCTCAATTTTGCGTTGCATAATATTTAAAGAAGAGACTAGAATTTCAAAAATATGAGGAGAGGGTTCTTCTCGGCTAAACCACTGATCGATTTTTGTACTAACTGCCTTGCCAGCTGGTCCGTAGCGAACGATCCAGGATGTTATCACTTCTAAACGTTTTTTCTCAATGACGGCTGTTTTACTTTTCTGCTCAGCTGATGTAAGCATCTGAGATTTCTTTGATTTTCTCTCTGAATTAAGATCGACGGCCACAACGATATCAGCTCCCATATCCCGACAGACATCTATAGGCAAAGGGTTAACGACCCCACCATCCACCAACCAAGCATCTTCAATCTGGATTGGTGTTAACAGTCCAGGGACCGCCATGCTCGCCCGCAATGCCTCGGTCACACTGCCCTTTTTTAGGACAACCTGCTCTCCTGAATGCATATCGGTGGTAACCATTTGCACTGGAATCTTTAGATCTTCTATATTCTCAATGTTCGTATATAGTTTGATGAGGTCAGCAACTTTTTTACTATCGATAAATCCAGATCGTGGGAAAGCAATATCTAGATAGGTGAGTACTCGTTTCCAGTCCATATCCAGTGCAAATTTTTTAATATTTTCCAGTCCGCCTCCAGCATAGGATGCGGCGATAAAAGAGCCGGCACTGGCTCCTGTAATCATGTGAATTTCAATATTTTGTTCTTCAAATGCCTCGATCACACCAATATGTGCCCACCCCCTCGATGAACCACTTCCAAGAACGAGACCTAATTTGGGTTGAGGCATCTTTACCTCAGCTGATTAAGCTTTCTCTACGGATTTGATCAAGCATTTTCTTTTTAACCCTGATCGTAACCAATATATGGGTATCTTCATAATCGATATTTAGCACTTCGGTGTTACGGTGCAGTGAGGCTAGGAATTTTTGTTGTGAATGATCCAGTTGTAAGGTTTCCTCCACATAATCATTCCTGCGAATCTCAACAATCGCGTCTTCTAGCTCATGAATATTTATCTGCCGAAGAGCAGAAACCATGATAGCATCTTCATGTCCTGTAACCGCATCAGCAAGATTATCCTGATTCTCCACAAGATCAATTTTATTGAAGACTGTTAATGTCTGTCGATCAGCGACCCCAATATCCATGAGCACTTCATTGACCGTCTCCAAATGTTTTTCAAATTGGGGAGAGCTGAGATCAATCACTTTAAGAATCAGATCAGCATATTTTACTTCCTGTAGAGTACTCTTAAAGGAGGCCACCAAATGATGAGGAAGTTTGTGAATAAACCCCACCGTGTCACTTAACAATAATTCAAGATCACTAATCTCAATTTTTCGGATCGTGGTATCCAGGGTTGCAAAAAGTTTATTCTCCACCAATACATCAGCATCTGAGAAAAGATTCATAAGGGAGGATTTTCCAGCATTTGTGTATCCCACCAGAGCAACTTTAAACATATCGTCTCGATTTTTGCGACGGGTTTCACGCTGCTTTTCAATCTTTTGCAACTCAACTTTCAAGAGAGAAATGCGATTACGAATTAGGCGACGATCCACTTCAATTTGGGTTTCACCCATTCCACCACGGGTTGAGGTTGCTCCCCTTTGGCGCTCTAAATGGGTCCAGGCACGCGTCAATCGTGGGAGCAGATACTGAAGTTGGGCCAGCTCAACCTGAGTCTTAGATTCCTTACTACTGGCGTGCCGTACAAAAATATCAAGAATCAAGCTACTCCGATCAATGACCCGTGCTTTCTCAATGACTTTCTGCAAATTCTTTGTTTGCGCAGGTGACAATTCATCATCAAAGATCACGAGAGAGACCTTTAACATGGCGACAGTAGAAACAATTTCTTCTACCTTACCTTTACCAACATAAAGGGCTGCGTGAATTTTGGTTCGCTTTTGAATAATGTTACCACGGACCTTTGCCCCAGCAGTTTCAGCAAGCAAAGCGAGTTCATCTAGATTTGCTTCCACATCTGTTATAGTCTGTTGACCGTAGGCAACGCCGATTAATAGGGCTGTTTCTTTTTCTATTCCTGTTTCAAACATTTTTCCGCCATGTTGATTTGATTCTTGATAAATATGTTTCCACTACCCAGAGTATCAATAAAATACTTAAAATGAGTGGCCAAAGTGCTATGCCTGAACGTCGGTCAAGGACCTCCCTAACCAAACTTGTTTTTTCATCCGTTACAAAAATATCAGGTTCAGAATATTCGTATACCCTACCATGTGCCTGGGCTTCATGAACAGAGATATTCACGGCAACACGTTCCAATGATTGTCGTCCACGCATCAGACGATAAACACCAGGTAAGTTAGTTGCTGAATAATGGATACTATACAAGGAATCCGGTGCCTGATAATCTACTGTACCATCAGGACGCTGAATACTAAATGGGGTATTCTCGCCTTCATTTGCCTGAGGATTAAAGTGCAATGTATCGCCAATTTCTGAATTGTACTGCCTGGTCATGTCCTGGAGGTCTTGAGATTGAATGAGTTGAACCATGAGCGTGGGGAAAATTCCCAACAAGGGGAGATTCCCTGCTTGTGGATGGAATTGGGTGTTAAACCAGACCAACCGTCCATCAAGTAATTGTGTCGCCCCCAGGAATGGCTGATCATCCAGAAACCTAATCCAGGTTCTACCAAGTTCACCAGCTCCAAGATCATATCGTTTATAGATCTTAAGTCGATTCCCCAGAATAGCCGCTTTAATCGGGTCCCCTAATATCTGTGTATCAATATCATCCACAGCATAAAGCCCCAATGGATAGCGGCTTGATTCTTCAAGCAAGGGGTTCGAAAAACCAAGTAAATTGCGCATATATTCACCGCCATCTCCAAAGAGGATCAATTGTCCTCCCTGTTTAACAAATATTTCTAAGCGGTTCCAATTATACTCAACCAAAAGACTGGCATCCTCAACAACAACAGTCCCACCGCGGCTCAAATCCAGATTATCAATCTCACTATAGTCCAATAATCGGAGGTCAACATTTAGATCCAAATCTTCAATAGATTGCTTCATAACTGACCAGTAATCAAGGCCTTGAGCCCTTCTCAATATTTGTACGGGAATGCTCCCAGCGGCTGGTATAACAAAATACCTGATATCATTAAAAGAATATTTATCATATCCAAGAGTAACCTCCCCCTCCTGGAACCCTGCATCAATCACGCGGGCTGTCATCTCGATAAAATTTTGCTCTACATGGACAGTCGCTTGATTTTGCCTTTTGTCATTGATTGCTAATTTTACGCTTAGGGGTTCTTGGATGTCCTGAGTGGTGATCAACCCTACGGTTAGTTGATATTCCTCACTCAGTCTTAAACCTCGTGTTGGCATTTCAATAGAGGAAATACCCCCATCATGTTCTGGTGTACTTAATAGGACAAACTTGTCCCATCCAATGAGGGTCTCTAAATTATTCTGGGCATCTTGACCATCCCCTAGCCACATGATTGACTTCTGTCGATACCGCTCTAAATCTATTTGATCTGAAACTTTTTCCAGGATATTGCCCGAAAAGACAGCTCCATACCCAGGTTCAATTTCGAAGATATCCTCAACCAGTATAAAATCTGTAATTCCAGTAAATCGAACGATGAATCCTTTTTCCTGGAGATCCGAACTAAAGCTTGTTAACCAGGTGCCCATCATTTCTTCCAGGTTCGCCTGATTTGAGGCAGTATTGTCAATCGCAATGATCATGAGGTCAACTGCTTTTGTATTCAGCCTGAAGCCCTTTCGGACATCCAGATTGGGTCGCGAAAATGCCAGGATTATGAGCAAGATGATAAGCGTACGAATGATAAGCAGTAGCAGTTGCTTCACATTGAATTTGCGTAAAGCATCCTGCTCAAGTAATCTCAAAAACTTCAACGATGGAAATTCTATAAGCTTACTTCTACGTTTCGCCAATAAATGAATGATCACGGGTAATGTGATAAGTGGCAAGAGCCATAGAAATGCAGGGCTAAGAAAAGTCATAAGGACAATTTACACTTATAGGACATGGACAAGCATGAGTAAAATTCCAGCAACCATGGGAATCATAAAGTTATCATCAATTTTAGCTGGCAACGCCTCGGCAACGGTTAACAAGCCTGCAATACCTATATTGGATATATATCGTTCAGGATAAAAAAGCCAAAGAATAATGAGAGTTACGATAAAGAAGGCTGTGCTCCCTTCCATGGATTTTGCAAAAAAAGGATGTCTGCCAAACGGAATCCCAATGAGGGCAGCTGATGTATCTGAAAATGAAAGAATCAGCAGGGCTGGTACAGCAACTTCTTCAGGAAAAAGGAAAATGCTCAGAACCGCACCAGTAAAAACGTAGGTGGCACCGGTTAGCTTTTGATATTCGTGAGGCCGTAAGGCAGGACCAAAAATGGCCGTAAAAAGTTGTTTTACACCTGGAGATTGAAAACGGAGATATTCAGCGAGGAGAAAGCCAGATGCCATGATAATAACTATTTTCAACATGGGATCTCGATCAAATAGATACCAATACATCAGCGGAATCGCACTGCTACTCATGTGAATAGCTTTTCTTACCAATTCGTGAGTACGAATATCTTTGAGCGCCATCTAATCCTTGATGATTTGTCGGAGTAGGTTCAAATAATTCTGTTTGGGGGTGCCCTGATTATTGAAGACTGCCGATCCTGCTACATATCGATCGATACCAGCAGATCTCAGAGTTTGAATCGTTTGTAAATTTATCCCCCCATCAATTTCAATGAGGACCTGAGCTTCCTCTAACTGGGATAAGATTTTCGGTAGTGAGTCTAGGACTTCAGGAATGAATGACTGTCCACCGAAGCCGGGGTAAACAGACATAATGAGTAACTGATCCATCTGATGGATGAAGGGTGATACACTTGACAATTTCTCATCCGGATTTACCACCAGCCCCGCTTTTGCACCAAGATCATGAATTCGATTCAAAGTATCAGATACGGATGAACAAGTACTTGGATGCACCAACACACAATCTGCACCTGCCTGGATATACCCTTCAATGTATTTGTCAGGATCGGATATCATGAGATGCGCTTCAAGGTGCATCGATGTCATTTTACGAATAGCCTTCACGACCATGGGACCAAAAGTAAGGTTTGGTACAAAATGACCGTCCATTATGTCAAGATGGAGTACTTCCCCGCCGGCATTGTCTATTGAACCAATTTGATCACCCAGCTGAGAAAAATCAGCTGATAATACTGAAGGTGAAATTTGGGATTGTATTAATATTGCCACTAGAATCCATCCGTGATCGTTAAATCAACAGTCACCACACGCTCTTTTGGACTAGATTTTCCTGGTGCAACCGACTGATATACTACTGTATTAGGAAGCAACTCAGAACTACTGGTATACTGAATACTCCCTAATGTAAACCCTGAGTTCTCGAGAACCCTTGTTGCCTCACTCAAGCTCTTGTTCAATAAAGTGGGCATGATTTTCTTTAAGTTTCTTTTACCCAAACTTACTGTCAAGGCAATTGAATCACCTGGGGAAACGGGTAACCCAGCTGCTAAGGATTGCTTCATCACAACCGTTTTCTCATAAAGATCTGAGGAGTCAGCCAAAACTTCTGCTAGAATAAGTCCTAATCGATCCAGCGCAATACTGGCCTGACGTTCAGTGGAAGCAATTAAATCGGGCATTTCCAGTTTTGCTGGCGGTAGACTAATGGTTAATTGTATCTTCCGGTTTTCTTTAACCATTTGGCCTGCTTCAGGATACTGATCCATAATAAATCCGACAGGGATATCTCTGCGGTAGATCGTATCCTTGATTGCCCATTCAAGCTTTCGATCATGGAGAATTTGACCAGCTTTGACTATATCGGTATGGGTTAAACTGGGAACCCGAATCTCATCATTCCAGTTTACGTATAGTGGTAGAATGACACTGTTAAAGGTTAGGGCAAATAAGATCCCCAACACGGTGAAGATGAGGAGGTAGTCGCGAATTATTTTCATGATTTTTTTCTCATTTTAACTGCAAACATACCATCCATACTATGGCTCCAAGGTAAGGTAGCTAAGGCTCCTCTTTCATCAATATATGGTTTAAGTCTTTCGCCTTCGATTGGTTCAAGAACAACGCCTGCCAGATCTCCAAGAACCGAATCAATCAATTCCCAGTTCTCTTCTGGTTCAAGTGAACAGGTTGCATAAACCAGGACACCACCCGGTTTTAAGGATTCCCAACTATTCTTCAAAATATCAGCTTGGATGACCACTAGTGAATCACCATCATCAGATTGACGTTTCCAGCGTGCATCGGGTCGCCTACCTAAAACGCCAGTCCCTGTACAGGGTACATCAAGAAGAATTTTATCAGCGGTTGGTAAGGTAGTATTCCTCGCATCTAATTGCTGAATGGTGATTTGCTTTAGCCCAAGACGCTCAATATTTTCTTTTACTTTGATCAGACGCTTGCTGCTTGCATCGCAAGCAATAATGCTGGCCTTCCCTTTACTCAATTCAGAGAGATATGCCATTTTACCGCCTGGAGCGGCACAAGCATCCACGACTATCTCATCAGCTTGTGGATCAACGATGGTTGCCACAATCCCTGCTGCAATATCTTGGAAAGAAAACCAACCATCCCAGAACTCGGGAGTATTCAAGAGTATTGCTGCACTATCCAGTTCGTAAAAGCTCTCCAATATGCTGGATTGTTGAAAGACAACCTCTTCCCTATTCAAATAGGCTTCAAAGTCTGATTGAGCAACCTTTAGGCTATTTCTTCTAATCCAGGTTTTGGGGGATTTATTGTTATGATCACAGAGGGTCGCTACATCAGATATTTCATAACGGTCATGCCATTTACTGATAAGCCATTCCGGGTGAGATTTCTCAATCGATAGCCTTTGGATAGGGTCTTTAATCTTGCGTAAAGCTTGCTCTAATTCAAATGTTTGTACTTTCCGGAGAACCGCATTAACCAGTCGACTTGATTGTACCTGTTTAACTTTCTTACACAAGTTTACCGTTTCATTTATTGCTGCATGCTCAGCTGTCTGCATGAACTTTAATTGAAAGGTCCCTATTCGCAGAAGCACTTTCACAGCGTATTGGGCTTTTCGAAAACGTCCCTTGAATACGGGTTCAATCCATGCGTCCAGGAGTAATTTCATACGCGTGACACCGTAGACCAATTCCATGGTCCAACGTTTGTCCCGAGGATCCATGCCACTATTTTTTTGCGCTTCGGTCAATAAATCATCGATAGACCGCGAGCTATCACGCTCAGCAGCCAGAAGTGTTCGGTAAGCTAATTCACGGGAACTAGTGGCCAAGTCGATCTCCAATCTTCAAGGGATGCCCTCTTAGATAAGCATCAGCGGGCATTACTTTTTTACTCTCTGGTTGAACATTAAACACAACTAGTGCACCAACACCACAGGCCAAAGTAAAGGCATCTTTTGATATGTCGATCACTTCCCCAGGTTCTCCTGATTGATCAGTCACCCCAGAATTGATCAATTTCAACCTTGCTCCAGAGCGAAGGGTAAAGGCACCTGGTTTTGGTGAAAAGGCGCGAATCCTGTTGTGACACTCACCTGCAGTTTGATTGAAGTCGAGCATTTGGGTAGATGCATCCACTTTCGGGGCAGGCGTTGCCAATGTATTGTCTTGAGACTCTTCTTCTACAGATCCATTCGCGATTTGATCCACCGTTTTGAGAACCAATTTCGCACCCAAATCTCGCAATTTTGCGTAAAGTGTTTCGAGAGTATCCTCTGGATCAATAGCGGTTTTGGATTGAAAGATAATATTGCCAGTATCTACCCTACGCTTCAGAAAAAACGTTGTGACACCCGTTTCCTGATCACCATTTAGCAAGGCCCAATGAATAGGGGCAGCCCCACGATACCTCGGAAGTAGCGAAGCATGTAGGTTGAATGATCCGAACGGTGGTAGCGTAAATATAGCTTCGGGTAAGATTTGGAAAGCAACCACAACGATCAGATCGGGTTTTAGGTCAGTGATATCTTGTAAAAACTCAGGAGCCTTAAGATTTTCAGGTTGTATGATTGGTAAACCCAGCGCCTCGGCCGTTTGTTTAACTGCTGATGGCCTTGCTTTTCGTCCACGTCCCTGAACCCTGTCTGGAACCGTCACAACCGCTAGAACCTGATGCCCGCTCTCATGCAAATGCTCTAAGGCCGGCACAGCAAATTCTGGTGTACCCATAAATATAATTTTAAGTGAGGCGTCAGGATTCATTTGTCAAAACCAATGGTTGTTGATGAGGGGCCGAAAACTCACTCGAGATATTATTTTTCATGTACCCGCGCTTAAAATATCGGTGTCCGTTAAAGCTCAAAATTTTCGGAATCTTCAACCCCAATTTCACCACTTGCGATTTTATTTAAAGTCTTTTTAAGCAAAGACTTTTTTAATGAACTCAGATGATCTACAAAGAGTGTCTGTTCAAGATGATCATACTCATGTTGAATCACCCTTGCCAGGAATTCGTCCACTTCTTCGTCAATGCTCTCCCCAACTAAATTCTGATATCGAATTTTAATTTTGGTGGGACGAGTGACAATCTCCCGGATTGTAGGGATACTTAAGCATCCCTCTTCGTATTCATCTTGTTCATCATTAAACGCATATATCTCAGGGTTAATAAAAACCCGTTTTCCTTCGGATTCATCCATCGGGGAAAGATCGACCACAAATAATCGAATTGATTTGTCAACCTGTGGTGCGGCAAGTCCGATACCTTCAGCTGCGTACATGGTTTCAAACATGTTTGATACAATTTCGCGAATTGTGTCATCAATGACAGCTATCTCATTGGTTTTCCTGCGAAGGACATCTTTCCCGTATGTTTGAATCTCGTATAGCATGGACTATTTAGTTTTTACCGTCGTTACAGCTGATCTACCAACATGCAATTTTGTATCTGTAGCCGTTTTGATCAAAAGAATATCATTGTCTTTCACACCTTCAACTGTGCCATGAATTCCACCAGTTGTGATGACGTGATCGCCTTTTTTAACTTCTGAGCGCATTTTTTCAGCGTCTTTTTGACGTTTGGTCTGAGGTCTGATCAGTAAAAAATAAAAAACCCCGAACATTAAGATGATGGGAAGAAAACTTAGTAGAGGGTTACCGCCTTCACCACCTGCGGGGGAAGACATAAGCATAATGTTTGCGTACATAATAAAGTCTAAACTCCTTAATAATTAAAAAACCGAGCTAATCTAAACGGGGGCTGAGTTCATTCCAACCTGCTTCCGCAGATATTGACAGCTGAAAGGTGGTTTTGATCATATAATTGTGAGTGAATTATGCTATGTTCAGTTCCATTTTCCGGTAATGTGTTATATTTCACTTCACACTTCGAATCTGCTCAGTAAGCCACAACTTAAGTCGTGGGTTATTAAATACTTAATCAGCTCGTAACTGTTTTAACAGTTTCCTGTATTTTAAAGAAACAGCTACTTTATGGACAGACACTCATTAGAAAGGGCTCATCTAAAAGAGACCGGCAGCAAAACAATTCACATTAATGATCTATTATAAGAATTCCAAACAACCTTCCCACCAGGAGTCAAAGGATCGCGTTTTGGTTACAATAGCCTCAACACTACAATCTGCAGGCGCCACGGCGATGGTTGTTTCAATTTTTTTATACCGAACATCCATTTCTACCCAAATAGTCTTTATAGGATTGGTAGCCCGATTGGCAACAGCTGCCGCCGCCCCAAATGCAAAGCCCAAGTCAGCATTCTCACTATTTCGATGACCACGAATACGAATTTTTAAAGTTCTGCTATAGATATAATCATCTACCACTTCTGCCGCAATCATTGTAGGGCTGGTTCTATTTCTGGTAAAATACTTTTCAACTGTACCGGGAATATGATGGTCCTGAATCTGAGCAGAAATAATAAGGGGCAGCAGACTCACTATCAGGGCTATATATTTAAACAATCTCATTACAGGATTCCCTCTCATTCAAAATTAAAGACTTCAGTGTAATTAGGTCACAGCCATTTAAGCTATTATTCCAATAGAATTATTCCAATAATTACTTGCGATGGCATTGTCATCTTCTATATTAAACAGTAATGATTACTACTTAATAAATAATGGGACTGAAACCCAAAACCTTAAACGGAGATAACTACCCATGTTAGTTACAAAACCTGCACCACAGTTCGAAGCAACCGCCATTATGGGCGACAATTCATTTAAAGATATCAGCTTGGCTGACTATAAAGGTAAGAAGGTTGTTTTATTCTTCTACCCCCTCGACTTCACCTTTGTTTGCCCGACTGAAATTCTGGCCTTCAACCATCGCTTGGCTGAATTTGAGAAACGCGGTGTTCAAGTACTGGGTTGTTCAGTTGACTCAAAATGGACTCACCTCGCTTGGAAAAATACTGATACAAAAAATGGTGGCATTGGAGATATTCAATATCCTCTGATTGCTGATATTGATAAGTCGATTGCCCGAGCATATGATGTTCTTCAGGAAGCTGTGCCAGCAACTGTACTTACGGATGATGGTGAGGAAGAATCAACCGTTAATGGAAGTGTAGCTCTCCGGGGCACTTTCCTCATTGATGAAGAAGGTATTGTCTGGCATGCAACCGTGAACAATGAACCTCTCGGGCGTAATATCGATGAAACGCTACGCTATGTCGATGCACTCAGTTTCCACCAGCAGCATGGTGAAGTTTGTCCTGCAGGCTGGGAAAAAGGTGACGATGCTATGGAAGAAAACTTCGCAGGTATCGCATCTTATCTCGAGAAGAATGCAGATCAACTTTAAAACTATCGTAACCTCCTGTAAAATAAAAAAGCTCCGATTTTTCGGAGCTTTTTTTTTAAATAAATCATTTCTTTGTAAGAGCTAAACGACCATTATATCTGTTTCTTTTGCCTTCACTGCATCATCAATCTCTTGAATGAATTTGTCGGTCATTTCCTGAACATTACCACTCGCTCGCTTCGAGTTGTCTTCCGAAATCTCGTGTTCTTTTTCGGCGGCTTTAAGTTGATCATTTGCATCTCTACGAATATTACGTATACCAACACGACCATCTTCAGCGAGTTTATGAAGATGTTTGATCAGCTCTTGCCGTCTTTCATCTGTCAAAGCAGGTATAGGAATACGAATAACCACACCATCATTTGAAGGATTCAAGCCAAGATCAGACGACATAATCGCTTTTTCAATCTCAGCGGTGAGACTCTTTTCCCAGGGCTGAATTACAATTAAGCGAGGTTCTGGGATATTAATATTTGCAACTTGATTAAGGGGGGTTGGATTTCCATAATATGAAACCTTGATACTCTCAACTAAGGTTACCGAAGCCCGACTACTACGTAAACCTGTGAATTCATGTTTTGCATGATCTACAGACATTTTCATACGGTGATCGACATCTTTAAATAATTCGTTAATCATGTTTTCCTCCGACTACAGATCCAATGGCAGCGCCTTGCATCACTCTTAATAGGTTTCCTGGAATTTCCATATTAAACACGTGAACAGCAAGCTCATTTTCGCGACATAGCGCAAAAGCTGTCTGATCCATTACCCGTAAATTATTGCTTAATACTTCATCAAATGAAACATGAGGTAAAAATTTAGCATTGGGATCTTTTTCAGGATCTGCAGAGAAGACTCCATCGACCCGAGTACCTTTAAGAAGGACATCAGCTTCAATCTCAACCCCACGAAGAGCAGCGGCAGTATCTGTTGTAAAGAATGGGTTTCCTGTTCCTGCAGCAAAGATGACAACCTTTCCTGCGGACAGTTCTTCCATTGCCTTCCGTTGGGTAAACGGTTCAGCGACCTGGTTCATCTCGATAGCCGTTAGAACACTGCATGGCATACCGCGACGCTTTACTGCATCGCCGAGGGCTACGGCATTGATCACTGTTGCGAGCATACCCATGTGGTCTGCAGCCACGCGATTCATGTCTTTTGCTTTTTGAGAGAGTCCCCGAAATATGTTGCCCCCCCCGATAACAATTCCAACCTCAACACCGAGATTAACAACTTCCTTCAGGTCAGAGGTCATTTGATCGAGAACGGCTGTATCAATAGAAAGAGCCGAATCACCTGCAAGAGATTCGCCACTTAGTTTGAGAAGTATACGCTTGTAGATTGATCCGGCTGACATTTTAAACCGCCTGTATGTAAAAAGGTTATTCGGAGTTGGCGTCTGACTCCCCGATAGCAAAGCGCTGGAAGCGTGATACTGACATATTTTCACCAAGGCCAGAAATTGCCTCATTCATTAGATCAGTAATGGTCTTTTCTGGATCCTTAACATAAGGCTGTTCCATCAAAGCAACTTCTTTGTAATATTTTTCTAGGCGACCAGAAATAATCTTTTCAACTATATGTTCTGGTTTGCCTTCATTCAAGGCCTGGGCTTTAAATATTTCAGATTCTTTATCCAGTGATTCTGTTGAGACCTGTTCACGCTTAACGACTTCAGGACCTGCAGCAGCAATATGCATTGCAATATTGTGACCCAATTCTAGGAATTGTTCTGTTTTCGCAACAAAATCTGTCTCGCAAGCGATCTCAACCAAGGCACCTAGTTTACCACCAGCGTGAATGTAGCTAAAAATCAAACCTTCTTTTGTAGCACGGCCACTCTTTTTAGCAGCTTTGGCAACACCCTTTTTGCGAAGGACATCAACAGCTTCATCAATATTTCCATTGGCTTCAGTAAGTGCAGCTTTGCACTCCATCATGCCAACCCCAGTTTTATCGCGCAGCTCTTTTACCGCAGCAGCTGTAATAGCCATTCTAAATCTTCTCCAGAATTAAATATTTTTATCGTTAAGCAGTGACTTCTTCAGTCTCTTTTACTTTAGAAATTCCTTTTGCTTCCATAACTGCATCAGCAAGGGCGCCAACTAACAGACGGATAGCCTGGATTGAATCATCATTTGCAGGAATTGGAATATCAACCTTACGAGGGTCAGTATTTGTATCCACAACAGCAACAATGGGAATTTCAAGGCGCAGGGCTTCAGCAATTGCAATGGTCTCTTTTTTAGCATCAACCACGACAACCACGTCAGGCAAACGACGCATGTCTTTGATTCCACGATGCTGGGTCTGAAGACGATTACGCTCACGAGAACGCATGAGTAATTCTTTTTTAGTTAGCGTATCAGCAACGCCACTGGTCTCATCTTTTTCGAGTAGGTGTAAACGCTTGATTGACTTCTTAATGGTCATGAAGTTTGTCAAGGTACCACCTAACCAACGCTCTGTTACATGAAACATACCGCAGCGATCGGCTTCTTCTTCAACCACAATTTTGGCAGACTTCTTTGTGGCAACAAAGAGAACTGATCCACCTTTTTTAACTGTTGAACTTACGAGCTCAATTGCTTCATTAAGCTTTTCAATAGTCTTGTACAAATCAATGATATGTACACCATTTTTCTTGGTGAAGATATATTCTTCCATGTTTGGATCCCAATTACTGGTCATGTGACCGAAATGGGCTCCGGAAGCTAGCAGATCTTCTAATGAAATATTACGCATTAAAACTCCTGAAAAAAACTATTAACGTTTCGAGAACTGGTATGCTTTACGAGCACCGGCCAAACCGTATTTCTTACGCTCTTTCTTACGAGCATCACGGGTAAGGAGACCAGCAGCTTTAAGCTTAGGACGCAGTTCGCTATTTTCGTTTTGCAAGGCCTTAGAAATACCATGACGTATTGCATACGCCTGGCCAGACAGACCACCACCATTTACATTGATAGAGATGTCATAGCGATTGCTATTCTCCGTCAAATCAAGTGCTTCATGAACAATCATTCTCAGAGTTTTACGGCCAAAATATTCATCTAGTTCACGATTATTAACTTTTATAATGCCTTTACCGGGTTTCATATAAACACGTGCAATCGATGTTTTCCGTTTGCCGGTGGCGTAAAATGTCGTAGAAGTACTCATTGGAATTAACCTATTTTGAGCGGTTTGGGTTGTTGTGCTTCATGAGGGTGATTTTCACCAGCATAAACCTTCATCTTTTTAATCTGAGCTCGACCCAAACGATTATGTGGAAGCATTCCTTTTACAGCGTGCTCCAAAATCCTTTCAGGATGTTTCTCACGTAGTTGCTTCAGGGAAGTGAAGCGTGCACCACCAGGATATCCACTGTGGCGAAAGTAAGTTTTCTGCTCTTCTTTATTACCAGTAACGCGAATTTTCTCCGCATTGGTCACGACAATAAAGTCTCCGTTATCCAAATGGGGTACAAATGTTGGTTTGTGTTTTCCCCTAAGGACTTGAGCGATTAAAGTTGACAGACGTCCCAGAGTTTTATCCGTGGCATCAACGATCCACCATTCGCGCTCGATCTCACTTGCTTTAACATTATACGTTTTCAATTCTTTTCCTTCTCATTCTTAACTCCAGACCACCTACGGTCCGGAAAAAGCGACGTAATCTAAACGGCACCCTGTCGCATGTCAAATAGATTTTCCAACCTAAAATATTGATGAATTTCCGGTTGTTGTCGCAGTTTTTAGCCTAATTTCAAAAGTTGTGCCTCTTCCAACCACCGACTCGACTGAAATATCACCGTGGTGATACTCACGAACTATCCGCTCAACCAGGCTTAGTCCAAGCCCCCAACCCCGTTTTTTTGAGCTCCATCCTGGCCGAAATACATTCTTATGATCCAGGAGTGGAATCCCTTCCCCATTATCAATTACTCTGATCAAAGTCCACTCCACGCCCTTTATCACTTCCACCCGAATGGTGCCCTGTTCACTCTTAATGGCATCAACAGAATTTTTTAACATGTTTTCAATGGCCCAGCCAAAGAGTTCCGCATGAGCCATCACATGGACTTCATCGGGACAATCAAATTCCACCTTTATAGATTTTCCCCATTGTGGAATCCTACGCTTCACATAACCTAAAACGGGTTCGACCAGGTCATGGGCAGAGAGAGGAATTAATTTTACCCCTGCTCCAATTTTAGAAAATCTTTCAGCAACTTGATTGAGGCGCTGTAGATCGCGATCCATTTCATCCACAATTTGGAGTGTCTGTGAAGATTGTTCACCCTCCCTTAGCAGCTCAATCCAGCCCATGAGTGATGATAAAGGTGTACCCAACTGGTGAGCAGTCTCCTTGGAAAGCCCCACCCAGATTCCACTTCTTTCAGCTTTGCGAATAAATTGAAAGCCAGCAAATCCTAATAATATGAATGCACTTATGATGATAAGTTCAATAAAGGGAAACCATCTCAAGGCCTGAATTAACTCTGAATCTTCATAGTGAATCAGCATAACAGTTGCATTTCCAAACTCTACAGGTACAGGGGTATTCTTAATATCCATTCGGCGAAGTGCTGTTTGCAGTAGAATTTGTTGTCTTGGAAGATCAACATCCTCACTAAAAGAAAGGCTATGATCCTGTATTTCTGTAATACCTTGATTGTTAACCTGCGTTATGATCATGGGGAAATTGACCGCCCGAATAATATCCCCAACTATTTCACGAAAATTTTCACTCACAGGCTTTCCGAAATGGATGCGCATGATTTCCATATCCAGATAATTGACGGGAATAGGCTCATTCAATGAATCCATCTCAGCAACAATACCTCTAACATACCAGAGGGTGTCAGGACCGATTGCTGTATCGGGAAGCTCAATATTTCGGTGAGCATATATCCTACGTGTACCTCTCTCCATAACGGTAATCACAATGGGGAAGCTTATGTTTTTGATAATCTCATTGAATGCAAAATCCATACTCGGCGAATCAGCAGAAAGCGCACTGGCATAGAGTTGGGCGTTATAACTAAGGAACTGACGTTGTTCCTCCCGATATGCCTTACTTTGTAAATCTGCAGAAAGGGCATTGGCCAGTAAGTTTGAATTGTAGTTTAAGAAACGAAGATTGTCATCCCGCAATTCCTTTACAAGCCAGTTTGTATATAAAAGTGATGCACCAATAATAATGATAGCCAGGACAAAAAGCCCCAGTTTGATGTTGGTTGTGGATCTAAAATCACGCATTAGTCAGACGTGGATCCTTTTTTACTCCGATAAATGATAAAGCCACCTAGACCTAAGAGAATCAGAACAGAGAGGAGTGTTATTCGAAAACCAGTTGTTACCGCTTCAGGTGCATATACAAAATGAAGTTCATGCTCCCCTGCTGGTACCAATACTCCCCTAATCAATTCATTGGTTTGGAATACTTCTAGTTCAGATTCGTCATCAAGGAAGACCTTCCATCCGCCAGGGTAATATACTTCACTCACAACCAAGAACCCTTCCATCTCGTTGGAAGTCGTCAAAACCATGTCTTGGAGTGACCGATCTTTTACGAACATTTCACCGACAGCGTAATTGAACTTCTGGATTGTCCCATCTGGATCGAGAACAGTGGCCACTTCTGATGGAAGTGCTTGCATCATATCAAGGTTTGCACTGATCTCTTGAGCAGTAACCGCAGTTATTATTTGAGAAACGAACCAGGCTTTAGGATAATTATCAGTGAACTCATAGATCAATACTTGAGCTCTCTGCCCACGAATAATATGCAATTCCTGTGCGACCTGCTTAAACAGAGGATCATTTAAGGGATAGGGAGACACCAGATATTTTACATTCATATTCCTTAGCACATCTAGATGGCGTTTCCGTAGACGGGGATCCACTTGATCAATGGGTTTGGGTGCTGCTCCATCGGCAGTTTGCGTATAGTATTTCGGCAAAAAGGTCTGCTCAAGTTTGGTTGAGTTTAAGAAGTCTTGCAATACTTTTAGCTTTGCAGGGCTATAACCACCAATCGATTCTAAGCCATGTAATGCCCAGACATTGGATCCAAATAATGTGTGTACAGGAAAAATTCGACCTGGATTTTCACGCGTGAGTGCTTGAAGTTTACGAATAGCAGGTGTCACCTGTTCAGCGGCTTTCACCCTTTTGGCCGGCACGGCTTTACTGGTAAACCGTAAATCTACATGCCCAAGATCCAGGATAAGTAGGACCAAAAGACTTGATGCAAGGACAACACCTTTAATTTTATCTGTAATAAATACCCAAATCAGACCCAAGGTGAGCGTACCTACCATTAGACTTTTGATCAAACTACTATAAAACATATCTACCCGAAGCGTGGTCAAGGCAGGATGTGCTTTGGGTGACTCAGCCAAAATATTTGTATAGCTTCCAGTGAAAGCACCTTTAAAAAGTATTGCCAAGAGGAAAAGCCCCCCCATCACACTGGTTGCAATAAGAAATTTCCGTCCTAAATCAGCTTTCTGCTTACTCGAAAGGCTGAGGATCGTGTAGAGTCCCAATCCAGCTAACAAAGCAACCATGAGCTCCAGCAGAATCAATATCATTGAGGGTACGCGAAACTTATTAAAGAAAGGCAACACCTTAAAGAGGACATCATAAAGATAGGGCCAATAGCTTCCAAAACTGACCAGGAGGGCCAATAGAATCGCACTTAGGAGGTAGACCTTCTCTTTCAGGTAATCTCTGTTTAAAAAGGCCAGGGACATAAGCATGATAAGGGTTAGCCCAAGATAATCTGAATGTTCAGTAAAGGGCTTACCGCCCCAGTATGTTTGCCCGCCAAAACCGAACCAATCAGAGAAAAATAATGCCAAAACTTCATAAGGTGGAAATGACCAACTCGTTGCATACCCATAATCGAGACCGCCACCAGCGCTACCCCCTCGAATTGAATATGCCGCGTAGGAAAGGGACGGAATGTATAAGACAGCCGCTATTCCAATGCCAAGTAATAAGCCACCTGCTAGATAAGCCAGGGATATGGGGAAATTTTTCCAGTTCTTACTCCGAAACCTGAAAATAGTCTCGATCACAACATACCAGCCAGCGGCCATCCATCCATAATAGGCGACTTGAACATGGCCGCGTTGGAACTGAAAACCAGCCACGATGGCCAGGAGTAGCAATCCCTTCAGGTCAGGTGCATCGAAAATTCTTTTTACAGCATAGATCAACCAGGGTAAATAGGCTGCGGTCATCATTTGCGAACCATGCCCTGCCGACATCATCACAACAAAGAAAGGGGTCAGCATATAGGCTATTCCGCCAAACACTGCAGTCAGGAAACTGACCTTAAGATGGCGTAATAAGGTGAACACACCCATAGCAGCCAGTAGGTAGTGCATCAACATCGTCCAAGTTGCCGGAATTCCAGCTTTATTGAGAAAACCAATTACAAAATTGGGGAAATAGATCCACTTTGTAAACATCATGCTACTGAATGCGGGCATCCCAGAAAAAATGTAAGGTTGCCAGAGCGGATAATCTCCAGTTTCACTCATATATATGTTCAGCTGATTTGTCATCCCACGGGCGGCAGTTGTGTCTCCCCCACCAAAGACAAAGCCATTCAAGAAAACAGAAGAGAAAAGTGCAACCAGAAGAATTGTAAAAATGCCGAGTGCTTTAACCCAATCTTTTTGTATCCAATGTTTTACCATAATTTAGTAAGACCTCTATATTAATCTTTTTGTCCTGAATGGGACTGTGCAAGCAGTGTGACAATTTGACTAGATGAATTTCCATCACCATAGTGATTTGACCAACTCTTTGGTTTTGGAAAATTTTGTGACAATTCTTGAATTAGGTCCAGATTATCGCCAACGAGGTAATTCCAGCCATCACTTACTGTTTCAACCCACTCGGTTTCACTTCTCACCGTGAGACAGGGTGTTTTATGGAGATAGGCTTCCTTCTGTACTCCGCCAGAATCAGTGATAATCATTCGAGAATATTTTTCCAACAGCATCATATCAAGATAGCCCACTGGCTCAATCAGTCTGATATCTCCATCCACATCGCCCATCAAGGCTTCTACTCTCGCTTTACTTCGAGGATGAACAGGAAAAACAACGGGAAGGCCGACACCAGATACTGATCTTAAAATCTCGGAGAGTCTCTCATTACTATCTGCATTACTGGGACGATGGATGGTCATGAGTATAAAATCGTCCTTTTCTAGTTTTAGCTGATTGAGAATGATTGATTTTTGTTCAGCAACCAAGGTATAGGTTCGTAAAGCATCTACCATAACATCTCCAACGATGTGAACCCCTTGATCAATTCCCTCTCGCTTCAGATTGTCGGCAGCCACTTGAGTGGGGACCATGAGATAATCAGATATGACATCTGTAACAATTCGGTTGATTTCTTCAGGCATCTGACGATTGTAAGAACGGAGACCAGCTTCAATGTGTACGATTTTGATATGTAATTTCGCTGCAGCAAGCGCCCCTGCAACCGTTGCATTAGTATCACCATAGACGATCAAGAAGTCGGGATGTTCCTTAATGAGAATCTCTTCTATCCCAATCATTGAAGCAGCAGTTTGCTGGGCGTGTGTGCCCGATCCAACGCCTAGATCATAATCGGGTCGTGGAATTGCCATCTCTTCAAAAAAGATTTTTGCCATATTATCATCATAATGCTGCCCGGTATTGACCAAAATTTCCGTATGTCCAGCTTCGCGCAGTGCTTTCGAGACAACTGAGGCTTTTACGAATTGAGGACGTGCACCTATGATCGTTACTAGTTTCAATTTATGCTATTTCCTTCTTAGATGTATATTTCAGGAGATCGATATCAACCTCTTTTGACCACCATTCACCAACTTCACCTATTGTAGCGAACCATGGATCTTCTTTTTTCAATAGTTCCAACACACTTTTGTAAGCATTCCAAAATCCTGGACGATTCATGGTATGGGGATGCCAGGATAAGGTTAATACACCTCCCACATCCTTAACCGCATCCATCATGAGCTTTACATATTTCACTGCAGCATCGGGGTCAAGCCTTAAACCCTTTTCAGAGAGCATGAGTGCCCCATCCTGAGCGGTCAGTGGTATATGAATAAGGGGCAACTGCTCCTCATTTTTTAAATCATAACTATGAAAGGGATAACTGGTTCCCCGTCGGAACCCAATGTTATCATTAAATCCAATGGTACCATCATACTTGAACCCAGCGGAATGTTGGGTTTGGGGTGTTTCCAAGTGATTATACTTTAAAAAATGCTGACGGACACTGTGTATCTTGTGCCCCACAACAGCTTCTACTTGCTGCTTTTGCGAGATCATTTCAATAACATTATTGTGAGCAAACCAGGATGGATGTAATCCAATTTCCCAGCCCTCATCATCCATGATCTGCATCAATTTTGCAACTGTATGCTTCTCACCTCTAAATGGGACCAATTGATCGTAGGTGTACATGCAATCTGAGTTGTGAGGCAAATTGACCGTTTCCGGGGCGAAAAAGAAAGTAGATCGTGCTCCATATTGCTTTTCTATATCTAGCCATTTCTCAAAATCACATAGTTGATCGGATTGCCCGATGAGCCCCCTCAGTGCATTTAATTTGTGAATGAGAATCCAACGCAGAGATTCCCCCAGGGGTCGTTTGGGAATTGTTGTTATAAGCTGCCATATACTACGCATGTTCTGTTGTAAGTTTATTTCAGATACGGCATCCACATCATGGGTCAAACATACAGCAAACTGCTTGCCCTCAGGCCAGGTCGGTTTTGCATGTTCACGGGTCCATTCCTGATCAATCACAGGTTGATAAATATCCCCAGTTTGATTTAAAGGGTTGTAAGCAAAGTCAGGAACTGATGACTCCTTCGCCGCAGGTTCGTAAGCACCCTTCAATAACTGGTTATGGTTGTTCTTATTTATGGAAATCATTCTATTGGCCTCGCTGTATAGGGACGACCCTCTTTTATCAAATCCGTAATGTACCACGAATTATTATCCCAAACATCATGATCAGCTTTCAACTCATCTGAGATGTACACAAATATTTGGGTAGCTGGTTTATTTTTGGGAGCGTTTTTACGGGAGAATAAACCAGTGTAATTAATGAGCTTTGAACTCCCCAGAACTTCAACCAGAAACTGATTCTGACTTGCTGTATAACACTTAATTTGTGAAAGCGCCAGCTTACGCCCCTCTGTTTTTAGTCCCTCTAACATAATCTTGAAGATTAATTCTTCCTTATTCCCTGCCAGTATGTCAACGATATGGATCGTTTTATCTTGAATAGTATAAATAACATACCCTTTGAGAACACCTCCATCATAATAGCAGAGGTAGTGATGGGTTACATAAGGATTATCATTGATGCGCCATTTCATATATTCAACGCTCCGATCAACACTTATTCCATACAACTCAGCGTTATCCTGCCAAAGTTTCTCAATTTGCTGTAAAGGTGCGTTAGCCTCTGAATGAATTTTTATATCTGTATTTGAGATATCAATACCGGTTCGAGTATACCAATATATCAGATTCCCGAGTATGGATTTGATAGAATTTCCAAGCCATGCTCTAGATTTGATGATCGCCGGTAATTTTGTATCGATTTCATTCAATAGCTCAGTTTTATCAAGCCAGTAACTCAGTGTGACCCAATAATCGAAGGCCTTGTAGCCCAATTTCATGCGAACTTTTCCAGGTGCTCCTTTAGCTACATCTCCTGCTGTAGTGAAAAAAAGCTGAAATTGCTCTTTGGCAACTTCAAAATATTCTTTCTCATGAAAAAAGTACAACCCTTTACCACGAAAGTCAGGATGACTCATACAGTTCTCAGTCTTCCCTGCCAAGTAGGGTTTGCCCCAAAAGCTGAATGGTATAGGTATTAAGCTATATTGAGCGATAAGCTGATCATCAGCCTTTCTGCTATCATCAAAAACAAACCAAATACTACCGGGACCTTTCCAAGTTTTGAGCCACTCCCAGGCATATTCTCCAGGACTACGCATGATACCCGTTACCATGTGGTAAAGCCGATTGATATGGACTTCATCCCCTGACTTAAATGCTCTACTATATTGTGTCATCATGCTTTTCCAGAGGGGCTGTGATGTGTAATCCACATTCCACCTTATCGCTGCCTGACCAACGTCCACTTCGTTCATCACCACCTTCATCAATGGGATTTGTACAGGGGTAACACCCAATACTGGGATAGAACTGGTCATGGAGGGGATTATAGGGCAGGTCATATTTCCTAATGTATGTCCAACACGCTTCACTGGTCCAATTGTATAATGGACTGATTTTTATCTGTCCTCGGCCATCAATTTCGATGGGTTGAGTATTTTTCCGGGTGATAGCTTGATCCCGACGAGTTGCAGAAAGCCATACCGTATCATCATTCATCAAGTTTTGGAGAGGTTCGACCTTTCGATAATGGCAGCACATGTCAGGGTCGGTGTTATAGGCCTTCTCCCCCATGAGGCCAACAAGTTCGGCTTTAGGCCGAGAAGTTGAAACCATCTGGATATTTATTTTCCACTCATCCATTATTTTTAAGCGTAGCTTTAAGGTTTCTTCAAAATGGTAACCAGTATCAATGAAATAGATTGGGATGTCGGGGAAAGCGGCTTTTACAAAGTTAAGCAGAACAATGCCGCTGTATCCAAAAGCGGTTGTCATCATAAGATTTTCTGATAATTCTTGACGAGCAATATCAATGATCTCACCTGGATTTTCCCCTTCCATGATGGGATTTAGTTTAGATACAATTGCTTGCTTATTCATTTTATTAAATGCTAAATCTTCTGAGCTTACCAAGAGTCATATATTCTCGCGAGGAGACTTATTTACTCACGGGTTTTTCGTATAAAGCATTCAAAATATTCTTATGGAAAAACTTCTCCCAAACAATCTCGCGAAGCGAATATTGCCATAAATCTATCTGGTGTTTGAAATCTGTTAAAGGATAGTCTGTACCAAAGATACAACGATCCTGCAAATAGGTATTGGCAGCTTGAATGAATTCAGGAGCCATATATTTGGGTCTCATTGCAGAAAATTCCAGATAGATATTAGGGTGTCTTTGAGTAACAGCCAGAACAGATGGACCAAAGCCATTGCCTCCATGAGACATGATAATTTTCAACTCAGGGAAATCTACAGCGATTTCATCAAAATACTGTGGTTGAGCTTTCCACATGTTTGAATCCCGCGAGTAATGAATTCCTGAATGGATAATAACCGGCAATTCATTCAATTCGCAATAGGCATAGAGCGCATAAAGCTCTCTGTCATTTACATTTTTATCACAGAGAAAGCTAAAATCGATTGCAGCAATATTTCCAGCTTTTAACCGGACGATTTCTTCTAACGCCTTCCGAATGCCTGCTCCTAAACCAATCCCACCAACTGGAATCAAAGCTGTATGTTCTTGAGACAAATTCAGGATATGGGTATTCTCGCTAGGTGTGCTTCCGTACACTAAAAGCTTTTCAATACCTGATTCACCGGCAAGACTTATAAGTTCGGAAACATCCATCACACTGAGACGATTCTGCATGTGATATTTATCAGCATAATCTTTTAGACCAGGATTTGTTTCAGCATTCCAAAACCCCAATAAGGCTTCAGTACGCAATCTGACTCTTCCGTCAATAATCGTCATATTTCTATCTCCCGGTCATAAGGTTATTCACTGTTTGAATTGCATTGAATGAAATTGAGTTCGATTCATTCTCTGAACTTATAAATCAGACGTTCTTTTTAAAATATTTGGCTGGATTTCCATACCATATCTCGTCATCACCGACATGATGTCGTACTTGTGAATTGGCTCCAATAATAGAATTCTTACCAATATTTATACCAGGCATAAGTAAGACATTCGCTCCGATAAAGGCGCCATCTCCAATATTACCAACCACTTTTTTATCGCCCTCTTTAAGATTGGGTGTATCAGTCAAAACAAAACCGTATTTCACAGTTACATTCTTTCCGATCGTACCCTCAGCAGAAATGGTGCATCGGCTCCCGAATTTTGTACCATCACCAACGACGACATCATTTCGAATCTCGCAGTAGGCGGTAAAGCTACAATTCTTGCCAATTTTAGCACCTTCTCGAACAATGCAAAATGGGCCGATCTTCGTATTATCACCTATTTCTACATGATCCTCGACATAGGCATGTGAATGAATCTGTACATTTTCGCCTATCTTACTATTCACTAATGTGTCCATCTTTTATTTTCTCCTCACAAATTTTTCTCAATATTTATTGGTCAGCATCAATCGAAAAGCATACTCCAATTACGCTAAGTCCTATCAATTTAGTGAAATCCTTATGGGTGACAAGTGACATTCAGCCCTAAGCTCTATCCACTTTCGTTCTTATAATATGTTTGACCTATGACATTCTTATTTTACAGGTTCAAGCACAACCAATACCCAACGACCAGATCCAGGTAAAATCTTATCTAGAAATCGTAGAATAGGGATTGTCGCCTTTACCCCGCCGAACAATTGCCGGGCAATCCGAGTAATTCGTTTTGCAAATGAGTGCTCAATCACAACTTTCCAGCCTTCTGGTACTATGGCGTCGAAGGCACCTTTGTGATATGAATGCTGGTGTCCAAAATGAGGAGTAAATTGATTGCAATGCATACAGAGGACAGGTTGAAATTTTTCTTGGTAAGGGACGGTGACAATGACTCTGTTTTTAGCAACTCGGCAAAGTTCAGACAAGCCATGACGATCATCAATGATATGCTCAAGTGTTTCCATGCAGACAACGTTATCCACACTGTCAGTCTCAAACTGATTTAAATCTCCATTCCGAAAATCGAGCCGAACATTATCTGACTCAAGGATAGAGTTTACCATATCCACCCTCGTTTGGTTTATTTCAGTCCCATAATACGAACGATTATCTCGTTGAGCCTGCTTAAGGAAATCACCAAGATATGCTCCGACATCCAGCAAACTACCGGTGCCCACCTGTCTATAACAAAGGTCAAAGCGATAGGCATCCAATAGATCAAAAGGGCTTTCTAACTTGGGCTTACCGAGAGCCTCAAAAAATTCGTCTGACAACCTATCTGTCATATTTATGATCTCCTGAAAAAATATTTATTTGCTATAGAGCATGGTTTGGTGTTGAGTTATTATCATGTTTCCTGGTTGTGTACACAACCATAAGCAGCAGCAGTAAGAAAAGGGCAGCACCAGTCAAACTGTATACCTGAATGGTAAGATTAAAGTCATTATAGGATCGGGTAAAAAAGAAACTACCAAATGTCCCGACCGTGTACATGGCCTGCCAGATCAAGCCAAGATACTGCTTCCCCATCACGGCGAAAATGGTACTGATAGGACTTGCAATAAATCGCATAAAGTAAAAAGGAACCATAATTGAGGCGATTTTTCCAGCTATTAACCAGGAGTCACCAAAGATGAATCCAAATAGCTCTTCTCCCCAAAAGAAGGTGATCAATAGAGGGATAACAATAATACCGATTAATTTTCCAACAGTTGACATCAAAAGTGGCATTATAGGTATACTTTGTTCCCGGTATCTGGCAATCTGCTGGAAGTAAACCTGTCCTACCGACATCCCCAATGTATTCAGAGGTATATTTAATAGACGAATTCCGATGGCATAAAAACCTGCTTCTGCTATAGAGAAATAGCTTACAAGAAGTAAAGGTGGTAAATTTCTAGCCAGAGTATTGAGCACCACGTTCCAACTGGAGAATAATGGAAAATTCTTATGAATTTTTGCCTGAGTTAGCATGCCTTTTAATGAAATTGAGCGCGATGGAAGCACTTCCCTAGTCCTGAAAAAAGTAACTACATACCAGGTCACACTCACCATCTGACCGATCAAGTACCCCAATAATAGTCCCACTCCACTTACAAACCCACTCAAGGCAATCGTCAGTTGTGCCAGTGCCGTACCGAACCCTAAAAATGATTTGCCAATGGAAGAGGCTTTGAAGTTTTTTGTCCGTGTAAACCAAAAAGTAAAGATGCTATTATTTGCTTCAAGAAAGAGGATAAATGGCACGAAATAGACTAAAGAGTTCATCTCAAGAGATTGATAGAGGCGACTTATCAATGGAGGGTCAATGATGAACAGGATTAAGGTAAATATGGCCATTATGGTTGCCAGAGAAAGGGCAAGAATCAGTATATGAATGGCATCAATTGTCTTATTTGCAAGCGGTAAAGCCATCTCAAATCGCAGGGTTGAGAGCGCACCGAGAATTAAGGCGATGGAAAGAATGTATTGCAGTTGACCAAAATCTGCCGGTGTAAATAAACGTGAAAGCAAGGGTGCTGCCAGAATAACACTCAATTGACCGATCGCAGTCCCAGAGCTTAGTGTGGCTACGTTAGAGGCAAATGTGCCTTTCGTAAAGATCCGTTTGAGAAGCGCTCGCATTAAATCGCCTCTAGCCCCTTTGATAAGGCGTGTTCAATCGTCTCCGCGATATGATCCCAACTGTTCTCCTTAGCCAGGGCAATTCTTTGGGGATTTTCAGGTGAATCAATGGCCTGTTGGATCTGATCTAGATA
>Ga0307989_1000250_pt1 | contig 37641 bp, 38 predicted proteins | sample EllFjometagen185_FD_203164 | JGI IMG/M metagenome (GOLD analysis project Ga0307989, IMG submission 203164) | Marine microbial communities from Ellis Fjord, Antarctic Ocean - #185 | ecosystem: Environmental > Aquatic > Marine > Unclassified | place: Southern Ocean | collected 2014-10-08 | reverse complement strand
TGATATCATGTACTATCGAATGGAGAAAGGTACTTTGTCCATACTTTACTGGCCCACTATACACTTCGACATCCCTGATTTCACCCGAAGCCAGCTTGTGAGGAAAATTAAAACACTTCTTTTTTTTAAATTTTGCGTTTTCCATTTCTTCGACAACTTTGTCCGGCGACAACACATTGATATCACTAATTTTTAATGAGCTGATTTTATTTTTGGAGTATCCATAGAATTTACAAGCCGCATTATTTGCTTCAATGATAGACCCGTCTTCGGGGTTTATGATCAGCTTCACCGCTGGATTTTTCTCAAATGTGTGATGATACCGTTCTTCGCTCTGTTTCAGTGCTTCCTCTGTCTGCTTACGCTCGGTTATGTCATTAAGAACAGTAACTATGCATAATTCACCTTTAAAATTTATTAATTCCAAAGAGATCAGACCTATTTGCAATTCACCAGAACGATTCCGAAATTCTATTTCCATATCTTTGACAGTTTTCTTTTTTTGTAGAACACGAGTGACTTTTTTGCGGTCTTCCTGATTCGGCCAAAACCCCAATTCTATTGAGTTTCGCCCTATGGCTTCTTTACGGTCATAACCAAAAATCGAAGAAAATTTACTATTTATTTCAACACATTTTCCATCGCTCATTTTTGTTATAACCATACTCATTGGGCTATCATAAAATATCTTTGAAAACAGTTCTTTACTCTCCCTCAATACCATCTCAACCTGCTTGTGATCTTGTAATTCATTATGGAGTTCTATGGTACCCTCCTCACTTTCATACAAGGCTGTCTCGACGTGTTTGAGTTCAGATTCTGCACTTTCTAATTCCCGAATCCGTTGCTCCAATTCTTCATAGGTAGGTTTTTCAGACATAGTTTTTCCTCGCATAGCCTCATTTTTTTTGAATTGCGATAATTTGCATATGGCCAATTTTTTAATAATTAGAGGATATTAATAGCATGTATTAAAAATTTTATACCTTAAATCACGCTACTATAAATAGTGATCCAAAACAAATAGTTTCCAAAAAAATATTCTACTATATGGGAAACAGTCATCGTCAAATGAGTTAAGATTCCATTCAACTTAATTGGAGATCAACTTTAACTGGAATCTCCAGATAATCAGGTGAATCAATCCTTTCACCTGACCGTCTCTTCTTCTTATTGGGTTGTTCTATTATGCTTGGGCTGTGCCTTGCCTGGATTTCAAATTTACGGCCATTTCTTTCCTGTTCCTGCCTGATCAAATTTCAATTCAGCCTTTCCGAGTGCTGATCCCTTTCGGAAAAAGAACATTGATTTTTCGCCCCAGCTGAGGCCTTTGACATTCTCTTTGGAGGTCAACTCCATACGGACAATCACCAGGGCCTTGTCCAGGGACGCCCCGTTTGCAGTGACCTCCTGAATCATCCCCAGGCGATAGGCCTCTTGGGCAGTGATCTCGTCTGCGGTCAGCAGATAGCGCATGGCATTGCTCCAGCCGGTCTCCTGAAAGAGTCTGACCGTGTCCCTCCTGTCCACTGGAACTGGAAAGGCGGTCTGCGATATGATCCTTGGCCGTTCAACACAAATTGATATGACCCCATATTCTCTGAAACGATTCAACTAATTTTCAATTGTAGCCGGATGATGATCGATCCACGAAAATAAAAAGAAATAGGCTTTTTTTGCTTGACACCAGTGGTGAAGGATCTTAATAATCGAAGGTCTGGTTAGATTTTTGATTAAATTTATAATCAGATTTACAGAAAACTTTTTTTTGCATAACGAATACTTTTACAAAAAGGAATGTTACCATGCATGGCTGGATAGGGAAGATACTTCGGGTTGATTTAACCACCCGGACCTGTACCACAGAACCCCTGGATGAAAAAATTGCCAAAGATTATATTGGCGGCCGGGGATTAGGAATTTATTTTTTAAACAAAGAAGGCAACCCCAAGGCAGACCCCTTGTCTGCTGAAAATCCAATCATTATGGCCACGGGTCCTTTAACCGGAACCGGTGCTCCCACAGGCGCAAGATATATGGTCATGACCAAATCACCATTAACCGGGGCAGTCACCTGCTCAAATTCCGGTGGCATGTTTCCCACGGAGTTTAAAAAAGCCGGTTTTGATGTCATTATCTTTATTGGTAAATCAGAAAAGCCGGTCTACCTGTGGATTGATCAGGGAACAGTACAACTCAAAGATGCCGGCCATTTATGGGGAAAGAACACCCACGAAACCACGGACCTGCTCCTTGCAGAGACACATGATCGGGCAAAAGTTGCCTGTATCGGCCCTGCCGGAGAAAAACAGGTTCTTTTTGCTTCTATCATGAACGACAAACACCGAGCCGCCGGCAGGTCCGGCGTAGGGGCTGTCATGGGCAGCAAGAATTTAAAAGCAGTGGTCGTAAGAGGCAAAGGCCGGATACCCCTTGCAGATCCGGACCGGTTCAAAGCGTTTAATAAAAGCATTCTCGATATTTTCAAAGAAGGCATCAAAGAGACCCCGCTTGGGCTAACAGTCAACGGTACCGCCGGTGTGGTTATGGCCACCCAGAACTTTGGCGTATTGCCCACCAAAAACTGGCAGCAGGGAACCTTTGACGGCTGGGAAAAAATCGATGGTAAACAACTGACCAAAAAATATTTAAAGAAAAACTCAGCCTGTTACGGATGTCCCATCGGCTGCGGCCGATTAACCAAAGTGGATGATCAGGGTTTTGAAGGTGAAGGTGAAGGTCCTGAATACGAAACGGTCTATGCCATGGGATCAAATTGCATGATCGATAACCTGAGTGCCATTACCAAGGCCAACTACATCTGCAACGAAATGGGCATGGATACCATTACCATGGGAGCCACCATTGGGTGTGCCATGGAACTTGTGGATCGTGGTTATCTTCCCGAAGACCAGGTGGGACGATCCCTTAAATGGGGAGATGCCCAGGCTCTGGTTGACCTGACATTGATGACGGCCAACCGTGAAGGATTCGGAGATCAACTGGCCCAGGGCAGTTATCGACTGGCAGATCAATACGGTCACCCGGAACTGGCACCGGTCTCTAAAAAGCAGGAATTCCCCGGATATGAACCCCGTGGTGCCCAGGCCATGGGGCTTGCCTATGCAACGTCTCCCATTGGCGGCTCACACATGCGCGGCGACCCAGCTTATTTTGAACTGTTCAGTGTCCCCAAACCCATGGACCCGCACATATGGGAAGGTAAGGCCAAAGTCACAAAAGCATTCCAGGATTTATCCGCTATTATTGATTCTGCGGGCCTGTGCATTTTCTTTGCTGTCCGGAACCTGGCTGCTAAGGATTTGGGTGTGGCGCCAACCGGGATACTGGAGTATATAAATGCAGCCACCGGCATTAACTATACCCTTGAAGAACTGATGCAGGCCGGGGAACGCGTCATCACTGCGGAACGCCTCTTTCTCACCAAAGCTGGCTTTTCACGAAAAGATGACAGCCTGCCTGACCGTCTGACCAAAGTTCCCATGCCCAAAGGGCCCGCAAAAGGATTAGTCTGCCATCTGGATGAGATGCTGGATGAATACTATGAGGAACAAAACTGGACAGACAACGGGATTCCCCGCGAAGAAAGATTAGAGGAGTTAGGCCTTTCTTAAGGCAACTTACATGGAACTTCAGATAAAGCTGTACAGTGACATAAAACAATTTGCACCTGGTGATACGGCAGTGTTTAACTTAACACTGCCGTCACCTTCCACCGTAGGGGATGTCATTGACATTTTAAAAATACCCCCGGCCCAGGCATATACCATATTGCTCAACGGCAGACGGGCTGAGCTCTCAAAGCCCATTGAAAAAAAATCAATTCTTGTCATACTCCCGGAAATCACCGGGGGGTAATAAGGAAAGTTGCTATGGATGAAAAATTTGAGTCCACTTTCAATAACCAGAATTTTTGCTTCCGGTTACTTTATTTCCCAATATCATAGAAAATATTTATTATCGTGAATACCTATAACGTTGGTAGACATTATTTTGTCTTTTGACTTAAAAATTCCTTAGAAGAAAATCACGCAACAAAAAAAACATGGCAAATGCGATAAATATTATCAGAAACAATCTTCATTGATTTATCTTTACGGTTTTCCATACGCATTATCTATTCATTTAAGGTCTTTATATAGTGTGTCCTAAAATTTTCCCCAGCCACACCCAATATCAAGAAGTTTTTCACCTTTTTCAAGCCTTAATTTCCTGCAGATAATATCCATTTTTTCATTTTGGGCATCATCCATTGTTGCCTCTTGGTCCACATAGTATCCACAGGTATATCCCATATATGGGGGTAGCCAAATTTTGTCCGGACTGAGTTTTTAAAATTCCAGTGAACGCCCATGGTGTCAAATCTCTTCCTCCATAATGATAGACATAGGGCTCGCCTTTCTAAAGTCTCAATACGGATCAGTTAGAAATGTTTGCTGAAACTCTAATTTTTATTAATCTTTGAGGCGATAGATCAGGTTGTAGTGTAATCATATCAAAAAATCGGCCAGGGGTTTGTTTTTTATTATGTACCGTTAAAATAAAATAGGCACCGGTATCACTTTCCATTTTTTCTACTTTAAAAGTGATGTCCCTACCGTTTTTTGCAAAAATCTTGAAGATATTAAAATCTTGAGCAACAGTAGGGGTGATTTTCATTTGGACAACAATAGGGTTACCTGCTTTTCCTTTCAAACTGATTATTTCAGGTTCGAGGAGGACAAATTTTCTAACATCCCCTGTCATTAAGAGTTTAATAACAGGATTTTCAGTATCGTTGGTATGAATCTTTATCGTTTTTTTCAGGTTAATCCCACCATAGCCATTAGTTGATAATACGACTTTTATTTTTCCTTCCTTACCTGGAAGGATCAGCTTGTCACTTGAAGCTGCGGTGCACCCTCAGCCAGATTCTATTTTTACAATTTTCAAAGGAGTCGACCCAATATTCTTAATGATGAAATCATAAAAAACCTGATCTCCTTCTATGACTGATTCAAATCTATGGGTGGTCTCAGATATCTGCGCAGAAGCGCTGTCCTCCGCAAAAGAGGTAGTTAGTAGCAACGGTTGAGTCAATATCAATAAGAGTATCATCAAAAAACAATATTTTTTCATTTTGTAACTCCTGATGTGTTGAGCATTTTTTTGTGCTTCCTAAAAACAAACATGACAAGACTAAAAGATAAACCTAAAAAAATTAAATCCCGAATGAATGTCAGGAAATTCATACTGCCTTCCGCGCTGGTTGAAAAACACCCACAACCAACATCCAATCCTCTTAAGAGGTTAAATGTAATTGTACCCATGAATACGAGCATTAAAATTGCTGTTAATAAGGAAGCACCGTTCATCCAAACATTAAATAACAGACAAATTCCCAAACCCAACTCCATCCAGGGTAACACAATGGCAATTATATTTATTAAAGCTTCCGGCAATACTTGGTGATTAAATACAGCTTGTGCAAAGGCCAGAGGATGAATAATTTTATCAATACTGGCATAAATAAACACAAATGCCAGGATCATCCTGATAACATGATAAAAAGAATCTTTGTTAAAAATCATTTTACAGGAATCCCTTCTATTTGGTTATTGTCATTTTGAAGTTTAAGAACTGATTCTAAAATAGGTTTGAGCTGCTTCACATGGTATTTAATCCCTTTGTATTTTGCTAAATTAATAACATCTGAAGCCATTATCAGAGGCAGTTTGGCATCATCAGGGTGATTACTGCCATGAATGGTTCCATGTCCGGCGTGATCACTGGTGACGATAATAAGATAACTTTCCTTTGATTTAACCATTTCAATTAAAGGAGCGATGCTTTCGTCGATAAAAAACAATTCCTCCATATAGCCTGGAGATAACCACCCTTCAACAGGACCTGTTCGATCAAGTCCACTGATGTGTAGGAAGCAAAATTTTTTTTGATCAGATATTTTAACAAAAGCCATAGCATTTTCCACTGAAAAATTGCTATCTAATTTTTGCTGATCAACAGCTTGATTTACAAGAAACCCTAATTTCCCCTTTGAATAAAAAAATCCGGTAGAATATCCTTGGGATTTGGCTATATTAAAAATAGTTTCGCCTTTTATCCCTGATTGTCCTGAATGCCATGTATTATCTTGTCTACCGCCTTTTTCAGGCCCTATCCCTGAAAACATTGCTGCATGTGATACCAAAGTCAGCGGTGGGTTTGTACTAAAGCCATCTAATGTATAAACACCTTGCTCCATTAACTTCTGGAGGTTGTTAGATGTTTTTGGATTGAGTGCTTTTGGGTGTAAGGCATCTATGGAAATAATCAAAATATTTTTAAGCTCATTGGCAAAGGAATCACTATACACACTAAAGCTAAGAACTAAAATGACCAGCAAGCGAACTGCAAATTTTTTCTTGCTGTATATGTGTTTTTTAATCTTCAAAAGAATCCCTTTCCACTGGTAGATTCATTTCCTGCCACACAGCCCAGCCGTTGACCAAAACCTTTACATTGGAAAACCCCATTTCTTTTAAGAATAGTGCCAGTTCATGACTTAAATCACAATTTTCACCATCACAATAGGTTATGATCAGGGTATCATTTGACATGCCATCAACAATATCAATGAAATGGTCATCGACTGAATGCCAGGGAAGATTTTTTGCTCCTTTTATACGACCTTGATCAAAGAGCTCTTTATCCCTCGCATCAAGAAACATCGTTTGTTTTTTATTGAAAGCCTCTTTTGCTTCAATGATTTGAATAACAAGAGGTGATCCATCAACAGCTGTCATACGACCTTCAGTTGACCAATCACCAATGACAGGGATACCATTGGATCGAATCATGTTGGCAGAGAAACTAATAACAGCTGATAAAATTAGAACAAACGACACCTGGAGAAAGGCTGTTTGTAAGTGCAATCGAAGAGCAGAAGGATTTGTCATTTAGGACTCCTGTTTCAAATATCCAGATTAAACTGATTCATGTACATATTTAATTGGCCTCTTTGCTTAACACCCATCTGGGGGCAGTCTGATGACCCTTTGGTACCTTAAATTTAAAGGGTCAATTCATAAACGGGGTCACAATAAAGTAGATGCCCAAAAGAGCAATCGTTGAACCGGCGATTTTCCTAAACCAGTGACCTGCTCCATTCCATGTACTGTTTTCAAGCAATTTTTTTACTGCCGCGGTTGAACTGCCGGCAATCACAATTGGGAGACAATGCCCCGTGGCAAAAAGAATGATGTAAAGTATGCCGGTTACCACTTTTTCCTGGACCGTGATAATTGCCAAAATCGGGGCAATAAATCCAAAAGTACAAGACCCGGAAAGAACACCATAAGCAAGTCCCAGAACAAAGGCTCCGAACATCCCTTTTAAATTCAGCTTGTATAAAAAACTTCCGGATAGAGAACATTTTTCGACACCCAACATTCCCAACGCTACCCAGATCAAAATAATGCCAACCAGAATCTGCCAATAGTTTCCCACATCTCCCAGCATTCTGCCAAGCAGTGCACAGATAATACCAATTAATGCAATGGTAAGAAAGAGCCCTGAAGTGAAAAGTACAGAATAAAGCCCGGCCTGACGCGGGTGAACCATTTTTTCCTGTCCGCCAACATACCCGACAATCAGCGGAATAGATGCAAGATGACAGGGGCTGAAAAGCACACTGATCATTCCCCAGACAAAACAGCCAATAGCTGCAAAAGCCGTCCCGCCTGAGATCCATTGGTTGACTGTTAAAAAAAGAGTATCCAGCATTTTAGCTATCCTTTGCTGCCAGGTTCGGTGCTGTTACTCCCATTTTAGTCAATTGCCCAACAATGGATTTTTCATCTAAAAATCCAACGTGCCGGTATACTTCTTCACCTTGGGCATTAAAAAAAATCTGTGTAGGAATAGCTCTTATTTTAAATCTTTGTGCCGGTTGTTTATTTTCCCAGACATCAATAAAAATAATATCGGCTTTGCTTTTGTATGCTTTTTCAAGTTTAACAAGGATCGGGGCCATCATTTTACAAGGGATACATTTTTTTGCTCCTAAATCAATCATGGTTACCATCCCTTTAGTTGGAACATCTAAAAAATCTTCAGCAAACGCACCAGTAGTGAAAAACAGCATCAAAATGATAACCCATACACACAACTTTCTGAAAACCGGTTTCATCATTTATTTTCCCTTTTGTTATTTTCCCAGCCATTTTTTAATATCGTTTTTTTTAGGCACCTTACCTATGCACTTAACTTCTCCGTCCACGATAACCGACGGTGTACCAAACACACCATATGAAGCGATCTGCATCATATCACTTACTTTTTCAACAGTAGCATCAACGCCAGTTTCTTTAATGACTTCCTGAACCAGTTTCTCCGTCTTTTTGCATTTAGCACAACCAGGTCCCAAAACTTTAATTTCCATTGTAAATTCCTTTTAATTCATTAATTATTATATTTTTTAAAGAATCATATTAAATAAATACCCGACAAACAAAATCCCGCTGGCAACAACACCCACAAATACCGCAATCAATTTGGGTTTTAATACTTTTCTTAAAATCACCATTTCCGGTAAGGACAAGGCAATGACACTCATCATAAACGCCAGGACAGAGCCCAGTGCTGCTCCTTTTCCTAAAAGCGCTTCAACAACCGGGATAACACCGGCAGCATTGGAATACATGGGAACGCCGATCACTACAGACAAGGGGACAGACCACCAGGAATCTTTGCCCATAATTGAAGCCATAACACCTTCAGGTACAAAACCATGAATGCCGGCACCCACAGCAATACCAAGTATGACATATATCCATACACGACCAATAATTTCTTTAACTGCATCCCATCCATAAACAAACCGGTCATTCCAGGTCAGTTTTTCTTCTTCCATGGTCAGGTTCGCTGCGTTTGCCTGTGTTACCCAGTCTTCAACATGATTTTCAAGTTTAAGGCGACCGATCACCCAACCCGCTGATATAGCGATAAACAAACCTGTTCCCAAATAAATTGCGGCAACTTTCCAACCCAGAAGTCCGTACAAAAGGCCGAGAGCGATTTCATTAACCATAGGAGCGGCAATTAAAAATGAAAATGTAACACCAAGTGGAACACCTGCGGTTACAAAACCAATAAACAACGGTACAGCGGAACAGGAACAAAAAGGTGTGATAATACCTAATAATGCGGCAAAAATATTACCAACAAACTCACTTTTCCCTGAAAGAAAAGCCCGTGTTTTTTCAGGTGTAAAAAAGCTTCTGAGGATGCCCACCCCAAAAACAACCAGGAACAAAAGCATCATTACTTTTGGTGTATCATACAGGAAAAATTCCACTGAAGATCCCAGATGAGATCCTTCCTGGATTGGTAAAAGTTTGTATGTGAGCCACTTTGATAGATCCGGTAGAACCCTGTAAACAGTCCACCACAAATACACGCCAATGGTTGCTATCAACAAATTTAAGGCCAGCATCTTGTTTATTCTTCCCTCACCCTGAATGGGTTGGGTTGTTTTTAATTCCATGACTTCTCCTAATCTTGCTTATATATGGTCACTTGACGATGTTGTGTCATAATATTTTTTGTTTCTTGTTATTTTCCAACAATTTCATGACGGTCAATTCCTGGAAGGATCTGATTCAACTCCAGGATTTCTGATTCATTATCCAACCAATGTTTCAGGTTGCCAATCATGCTGGCGGAATAGGGAGAGCCACTACCATCAGAAAGGGAGTAATTCACCCACAAGCCATCCTTAAAACTTCTTACCAGTTCGGCATCTTCAAGAATTTTCAAATGTTTGCTGGCTGTGGATTGGGCAATGCCCAGAACTGTTTTGATTTCACACACGCAAAGCGGACGGGCTTGAAGCATCTTCATCATTTTAACCCGGTTAGGATCTGACAACGCTTTCATCACTCTAATAAATGCTTTCATATTTTCCTCGTATTACAGCTACAGCTGTTCATTTAATTGTACTTGCGCTTCTCGAATAAAATCTTTGAGTCGAGCTATAGAAGGTACTGATCCCACTGCTTTTACCTTTCCGTTAATGACCAAAGCCGGTGACCCCATTACCCCATATTGACTAATTTCCTTTATATCTCTGATATGATCAAGATCTGCTTCAACACCGGTTTCTTCTATTAATGCCATCAATGTCTGTTCCAGTTTATCACAGGTCGGACATCCTGCCCCAAGCACCTTGATTTCTAAACCATTCATGTGTAATTCAGGGATCGATTCCCCAATGAATTTTTTATATTCACGAATGAATGCCTCTTTATAAAGCTTGACGACTGTGGCTGGGATATAATTTTTCTTTGACAACTTTTCAATCATTGCAATCGCAATCTCTTGATCTGACCCTTGCTGCCCTTCTTTGACAATTTGTTCAAGGATCTTTTCAAGTCCGATAATACCTGTTTTATGTTTGCCTATTTTTATTTGGGTAACATTTTGCATATGAGCCTCTTTAGTAAATCGTCATAAAGGAATATATAGCTATGAAAAGAAGTTGTCAAGTTGCATAATAAAAAAAATGATCGAGCAATAAAATTCATATTAAGAAGGATCAGCAATATGCAAATGTTACTATACCCCTCTATATTTTAAGCAATGAATTTCCTTTTTTTAATTGACGGATGGTGCGATTCAAAATATAATAATTAGACATTTAGCTAAATAAACAAATAAAAGACTATGGATAAAACACTTTTAATATTCAAATCGATATCTGACAAAAACAGGCTTAGAATTTTTAGTGCACTGCTTGTTCACGACGAACTATGCGCCTGCCAGATAACTGAGTTCTTAAAAGTTGCAGGTGCGACAGCATCCCGGCACTTAAGTTTAATGGTATCTGCGGGGGTTTTGAAAAATCGAAAACAGGGACGGTGGATATATTTTCGTTTGAATAAAGATGACAGTTCAATTAAACAGCTTTCCATGTGGGTTAAACAGCATCTTGAAGAATCAACTCAAGTAAAAAAAGATTCAAAAGCTCTGAAAAAGATTCTGCTGATCCCCTGTGAAGAACTTAGTCAAAAACAAAGAGAAACAGTTAGATTGCTTCTGGAAAGTCAGAGATAAAATCAAAGCATTTGTTGAAAAAATGCCTGGAAATATCTTCAATGAATAAATTATTTTGTGATTAGAATAAGGATAATAAAAGGAAATGAGTAACGCTTCAGGCAATGAACGTAAAATGACCAGTATATTTGAACGTTATCTGACCGTCTGGGTTGGGTTGTGCATTGTTGGCGGTATCCTCTTGGGTAAAATTGCCCCTAACCTTGCTAAAACGCTGGACAGCATGTCAATCAATATTGGTGGGGCCCCAGTGGTTTCAATCCCCATTGCAATCTGCCTTTTTTTCATGATGTATCCGATTATGGTAAAAATTGATTTTGCTTCCGTAATCAAGGCAGGGAAAAGTGGCAAACCTGTCTTTTTAACCTTGTTTATAAATTGGTGCATCAAACCGTTTACCATGTATGCCATTTCTATATTTTTTCTTGGATTTTTACTCAAGTCCTTTATCGGGGTAGATGCCATCGATCTTGTAAAGATGCCATTCGGCCTTGATCTTCCTGTTGGTGCCCAGCATGGTGCGGGTGTTGTGGTGCTACAGGATGGAATAAAAATGCTTCAGATTCCGTTATGGAGGAGCTATTTTGCTGGATGTATTCTCTTAGGGATTGCTCCCTGTACGGCCATGGTTCTGGTTTGGGGACATCTTTCAAGAGGAAATGCTGGCCTTACATTAGTTATGGTTGCCATCAACTCTCTGACAATGCTTGTTCTTTACGGTGTTCTAGGTGGTTTTCTGCTTGGAATTGGTAAACTCCCCATCCCCTGGCAGGCACTGCTGCTATCTGTTGCAATTTATGTAGCCCTACCTCTCGTTGCAGGTTTCTTTTCCAGGAAGTGGATTATTAAAACCAAAGGAGAAACCTGGTTCAAAGAAAAATTTTTAGGTATCCTGACACCCGTTACTATTGGTGCTCTTCTTATAACCCTGGTTTTGCTATTCAGCTTTAAGGGCGAGGTTATTACCGAAAACCCTCTGACAATTTTATGGATTGCCATACCCCTTTTTATTCAAACAATTTTCATTTTTGCTCTTGGCTATGGTGCCGCTAAAATGTTGAAATTGAAATATGAAGATGCCGCTCCTGCTGCTATGATAGGTGCTTCCAACCATTTTGAGGTGGCCATTGCCACATCGGTAATGTTATTCGGCCTTTCTTCTGGTGCCGCACTTGCAACGGTGGTGGGTGTTCTAATTGAAGTGCCTGTCATGCTGATGCTTGTAGGATTTTGTAAACGGACGACATCTTGGTTTGATGAATAGACACAGCTAATCGCATTTTAAAACTTTTGTATGGGACTCGTTTATGAAAAGCCCCATGCAAAAGCAAAACTAATAATTCCATTCCTAATCACATCTATACCAGCGGCTTACCTGGGTGGTTCTATAGAATTGCCAAAAAAATACTTTTATCTCGCATTAATGATATCCCTGATATTTGTAGCCATGCAAATATATTTTTGGCGAAATACAACACTTCAACTTAATCTTAAAAGATCAAGCAAACTCATTATTTCCTTTATCTCAGGAGCTCTCCTTGGTCTGATAGCCGGAATTGTCGGATCATTTTTTGGTTCCTTTAAGCTTGCTCCAAAAATGGAAAAAACAGAAATGATTGAATTTCCTGCTAATTCAGTAACACCATTAAAAGAATACTTTAACCAAAACAAAGAGAAAGTAAGGTTTCTGGCTTTATTGTCCCCGACATGACCTAAATGATATGTGAGTGGTGCCCGTGCGGTGCAAAGGTCTGTTTTAAAAGCGTTCCCTGATGCTGATATTTGCGTTGGTATTGTATGGATTAAAATGAATCCCAAAGATGACGTTGCAGCGGCAGAAAAATCGTTACAAGATTTTAAGGACAAACGAATTAAGCATTTTTATGACTCCCGGCAAAATTCCGGGAAGTCAATAGCAAAGGATTTGCCTCTAAATGCTGAGATCGCCTGGGATATTTATTTATTTTACCCAAAAGGAACAACATGGGAAGACAAAATCCCTAAACCATCAAAGTGGATGCATCAAATGAGCGATACCGATGCTGATTCTGAATATCACCGTACAGGTGATGATTTGGTAAATGGTCTATTTTAGGCTATGAAGCTATTAGTTTAACAAAAATTTCATCCAAATGTGAAATTAGACATATCTTTGGGTTAAAAGATGTATAATAATCCAAAAATTAGATACTCATAACAATTTAAAACTGATTATAAGCGAAGATACCCCAGACCATCTATTTTGGAGTACCGACAAATTTAGGATTTCTGACATGAGCACTATTATTAACAGTCATAAAGTTTTTGTATTAAAGCCCGGTACATGTTGTACTCGTGTACTACTGAGCGCCTATTCCAGTTTTTAATACTTTTATTCCCCAATCTTTTCCGGTTTAAAAGCATATTGGAAATCATTGCCAGGATTATAATACAAATGTTATTTACTTTTTTGATAATATTTTTTATAAACCATTTATACCTTTAAACTCGTGCAGTGAAATTTTTTTTCTGGTGGATTTGGATCATGCCCATAACAGACCATAAAAATTATTCTTTTTCGTTCAATATGATAGACATTAAAAAGATTGATCCTTCACCCTATCAGCATCGTAAATACTTTGATGAGGACAGTTTAAAAGAACTTGGAGCAAGTATTGTACTCGATGGCTTGATTGAACCCATTGTGGTCCGGCCGCAGAAAAAAGGAAGGTATCAGCTTATTGCAGGAGAACGAAGATTAAGAGCGATTAAAGCGTATACGAACATGACGATGATTCAGGCAAAGATCGCAGATGTAGACGATCGTAAAGCAAGAAGAATAAGCGCTGCAGAAAACCGTTTAAGACAAGATTTATCCGACATAGAATCCATTGAAGCCACCATTGAAATCATTGATGTGGAGATGGACAAAGACCCTTGGTATTTGACGGTAGGTAAAACACCTCTTGAAAGGGTCCATAAATTGCTGTCAAAGCTGCACTCTATAAGGGTTAGCAAAGAAAGGGGCTCCCATGTTTCCAAGCAAGCAGAGGCATTGTTGAACAATTTTGTTCAACAGGTAGAGTCAATCTTTAAAAACCTACCTAAGCCATTGAAATGGCAGTCTTTTCTGATGCACGATCTAATTTTATTAACCGACATTCCCTTAAAAGTTCAAAAAGCATCGGTAAGGCTTGACTTGAACAAAGCACAAATCAAAGCGCTGGCAAGACTTGAAAAGGCATCTGACAGGGCTTTTCACGATGTTACCCAAAAAGGTTGCCTCCCGTTTAAAAATCAGAACAATCATCTTTTAGCAACACCTGCACTAAATGAATTCAGTGCAAGAGAAATCCAGGCGTTTGCAGAAGATATAGAAAAAACAAATTTTAAAAATCAACAAAGAATAGACACGGCTCAATGCAAATTTTCCACACAGATTAAAATCTCCGTGATGGAACGCTTAGGCATCCCCCATGTTCGCATTGCCCAACGGTTGAATATCCACCGCGAAACCATTTCAAAATATGCCCAAAAAAATCAGGGGCTTTTTAAAAAAGTTCATCAGGATTTTAAAAGCGGAACCTCTATCCCTGATATAGCTCAAAAGTATAATGCTCCCCAGCCTCTGGTATGGTCTGTGATTCTTCAAGAAAATACAGACCAGGAGCGGTTCAAGGATTTAAACTGGGGATTGCGGGCATGGGATAACTGGTATTTCAATGATGTTGATCACAGGTTCGGCGATCCCTGGCCCGGAAGAATCCCGGCCCAGCTCGTTGCTCACACGCTGTTTTACTTTTCAAAAGAAAAGGATCTTGTGTTTGACCCCATGGCAGGCGGAGGCGTGGTTTCCGACACCTGCCTTGCCTTTAACAGAAGATGCTGGTCTTTTGATCTTTTGGACAGGATAAAAACAAGGCCTGAAATAGAACCTTTTTTGTGGGACCCTGAAAACCTGACCTGGCCTGTTCAAACAGGCAAAAAACCCGACCTCATCTTTTTTGATCCACCCTATTTTAAAAAAATGGCAGACCATTACATGAAAGGCAGTATTTCAGATTTTTCCCGGCCCAAATATTTAAAATTTTTCAAAGACCTTTTCTGCCTCATAAAAGAACATTCAAAACCCTCCACCCGTATGGCCTTTTTAAATGCAGACTTCAGGGATTTCCAGGGTATCCCGGCCTTTGATGAAGATCCTGATAACGCTATCCTGGTGTTAACCTATGCGAAATTGCTTGAAGCCTGCGGATGGAAGATAACGCATTTACTGGACTGTCCCCTGTCAACGGAAAGATTTACCGGAAATATGGTAAGCAAAATGCAGGGCAAAAGAACTCTTGGCATTGTCAGAAGAACCTTGATCATAGGGAAACTAAAATCCAGATAAACGGGTGTTGCAAACCAAATACATACACAAGGCTTTTGTTCTACGAGAAATTTAAAAAAGTAAAAAGATGATTTTCAGCCTCCAATAAAATTTATAGATACACTTGGGGATGAAAAAATAAAGAGTGCTATATATTGTGGTTGGTTTTTTTGAATAAAGATGAGGACTAACAGAGGATAGTCCACTGGCCATTTTTGAATCATGAAATGCCTATCCAATAACCTGTAGATCACCGTTAATTTTTTTATATTACTTGACGTAACAAATCTTGATATTTCTTGTTAAATCAGTCCTTTATGTCACTTTTAGAAAACACCATTTTTTTGTTTTTGTCAAACATTATTCCAACCTTTTTATCTTTGCAGTACATACGCCATTGCATTGTGATAATCTCGTTGAACTTTTAAGTTTGATACTTTGCAATACCGCATGGTTGTAGTAATTCTGTTATGTCCCAAAAGATCCTGTATCGTTGAGAGATCTGCATCTGCATTTAATAATTGCGTTGCCATTGTGTGCCGTAACTGGTGACAAGACACTTTTATCCCTGCCTTTTTTGAGTACCATTCAATACGCTTTTGAATGCCGCGAACCGATATTGCCTTGCCTTTGTACAGTCCTTTCCCAACAAGAAAAATTGATTGAGTCCTGGCAGGTTTTCTTCTCTTTAAATATTTTATGAGCACGTCATACGTGTCCTTACTCAAGTAGACGACCCGGCCTTTTGCACCTTTCCCTCTGAACACCAAAATTTGACCTCTGTTCAAATCTACTGCATTTAATGTAAGATTGGCAACTTCCTCCACTCTCAGTCCACAACGAAGCATCAGCATGAACATCGCTTTATCTCTGGGATTGTTGATACCATCGAAGAGCTTTTGCACTTCTTCATCCCTTAAATGTTTGGGTAATGGGTTGCCAAGGCGTAAAGAATATCCTTTTTTAACCGGATTTTCCTCAACGCATTTTTCCTCATTATGGAGATAATTATAAAAGCCCCGTATGCTATCTAAATTATTATTGATTGTCTTTGGTCTCAGTCGTTTATATAGAAGGTAATCAATATACTCCAGAATATACTGATTGGTCACCTTTTCAATGGGAACATCAACCCAGGTCACAAAATTTTTAAGAGAGTTCATATAATTTTTGATTGTTCCTTTGGCGCAGTTTTTTCTCTTTAAAGCTCTTCTATAATTAATTATGGAATCTATACTGGCCATTAACCTCCCCCCTTTCAATTATTTCTATGGCTTTAAAGTATTCCTCTTTTCGAGTGTTGTCTGTCAGCCTTGCATAACGTCTTGTGACCTCAATATTTCGATGGCCTAATAGAACTTGCAGGCATTCGAGCCGCATCCCGGCATTTAATAGCTCACTGGCAAAAGTATGCCTTAAACAGTGCAATGTATATCCTTTATGGGACAACCCCGCTTTCTTTGTACATTCTATAAACAACTGCCTGGCCCTCGGATAGGATAGCCTTTCACGGTTATTGTTCCCATAAAAGATATTGTCTTTACCGGGTAACCTTTTTTGAAGCCAGATTTTTATAGCTTTACAGGCATCATCACTCAAAAAGACTATTCGTCCCTCATAGTTTTTTGATGCTTGAGGAATTTCAATTTTTCTCTCTGCCAAATTAATATCTTTGATTTTTGTTGCGAGTAATTCTCCTATCCTCATACCTGTTCTTAAAAGTATAAGAATTAAGGCACGTTCACGGGCGGTATCAACAGCAGAGACAAGCTGTCGGATATCATTTGGATCAATTGCCTTGGGTAGCTCATCCGGCATTCGTAAACGAAATTTATGCCTCATTAAATCAGGGTTGATAACATCCTGTTCAATCAAAAAACCAAACACAACATACAGGTTTGTTAAGTAAGAATTAATGGTTGATGGTTTTAGTTGATTGTCCTGTAAAAATTCGATAAACGCACCTAAATTATCCCTGCTAACCTTTTCAATCCTTTTGATATTCAATGTTTCGAGGAATAGCATTAGTCTTTTAATTACGTTGTGATACTGTACTATAGTCGTTATGCGCCGATTGCGCCTGGTTAAATACAAAAAAAATACAGACATGTGTTCAATGACTGACTGATGTATCCCACACTCAGCAAGAACCCTCAAATAATGCTCTATCTTAGGATTTTTAAATCCTGTTTCAGGGAAACTTTGATTTTTTTGATGGGAATGATGTTGGTTATCATTGTAGAGAATGTATCGACGATTTTTTCGAATTGAAATTAAATCTGGGTTCATATCTACCTCCATTTCTATTTTTTATAGAAATATCAAGTAGATAATCATCCTTTGCCCTTCAAAGGTCAATTATGATTTTGTTACGTCAAGTATATTATAAAAATTACAGTGCAAGATCGGCTTGTGACAGCGATTGGAGCTCATATAGTGGAATCAAAATTTCAAAGCTGAAAAAACGTCACATACTATATATTGGGATGCCTTCTATTTGTTTGGACTGAATTTTTAAAATACCAGTTAACGCCAGTGGGATTAGGCCTCTTCCCCCATAATGATAGACAAAGTGGTCACTCCTGGTGCATAAATTTTTCGACCCTGAATGGTTAAGATTTCATCTGGCATTCTTAATAATTTTTTAGCCAATGTTCGTTAGAGATTGGATACTAATACTTAAGCGGAGCCTTTGGTCTCATCCAATACTTCTCTGACCTTGACGGCCATCTCTTTTTTAGAAAACGGTTTTGATATGAAAAAAACGTCGTCGTCAAGGACGCCCCGGTGTGCAATAACGTTAGCTGTATAACCAGACATGAAAATAATTTTAAGATTAGGATAAAGATTTTGCAGATGTTCGGATAGCTCCCGACCATTCATTTCAGGCATAATCACATCCGTTATCAGAAGTGAGATCTCGTCAGCATGTTCTTCTGCCAACTTGATAGCCTCGCTTGGACTGGCGGCGGACAGCACTCTATATCCCAGCTCCTCAAGTATTCTTTTTCCGAGTTTCAGGATAGAACCATCATCCTCAACCAGTAATACCGTCTCACCCAGGCTTATGGGGATTTCTATAATATTGTCACTATATGCTTCAACAGCCTGGCCTTCATGCCGGGATAGATAGATCTTGATGGTTGTCCCTTTTTTCGGTTCACTGTAAATGTTGATGAATCCATTGTTCTGTTTGACAATGCCATATACGGTTGACAGCCCAAGCCCGGTACCTTTGCCCAGTTCTTTAGTGGTGAAAAACGGTTCAAAAATCTTATTCAGGATGTCTGGTGCTATCCCGCCGCCATCGTCGCTCACAGCGAGCAATACATACTCACCTGGAATAAAACCGGCATGATCAGCGCAGTACTCCTCATCGAAACTGATATTTTTCGTTTCTACAGTAACCTTGCCAACGTCGGCTATGGCATCTCGAGCATTAACAGCGAGGTTTGCCAGGATTTGATCAACCTGGGACGGATCCATTTTCACCGGCCACACTTTGGCCCCGGGCAACCAGGCCAAATCGATGTCTTCACCTATTAGCCGCCGAAGCATTTTGAGCATACTTCCTATGGTATCGTTAAGGTCAAGTACCTTGGGAGCAATGGTTTGTTTGCGGGCAAAAGCCAGCAACTGCCGGGTAATGTCCGTTGAGCGCTTTGCTGCCGTCAAAATTTCCGTGAGATCGTCATGAAGAGGGTCGCTTTGTTCAATCTGTTCCAGAGCTAATTCCGAATAACCGATGATGATACTGGATATATTGTTATAGTCGTGGGCGACACCTCCGGCTAATTGGCCGACGGATTCCATCTTCTGCGCTTGTGCAAGCTGCCCCTGTATGCTCGCGTATTCTGTGATGTCTCGGGCAGTGACAACGAACCCCAGAACCCCAGCATCCGGCACAATGAATGAAGAATAGACAATGTCCATATATCTCCGCCCAGTTGCCGGAAAATCAAACCAGTCCTGGTAGCGGATGTTCTCTCCAGCCATGCAGCGCTCGGCCCTCGGTCTGATAACCTTGCTGAAAAACTCCTCGCCAAACACATCAGTCACTGTTCGGCCAATCAACTGGTCCGATGTCTTGGCGAATGCCTTCATATACGCCAGGTTGGCGGAAAGGAAGACAAAGTTCTTATCTATCAGCGCCAGCATGTCTTTGGTGCTCGAAACGATCTGTTCATACTGGCGAAGTTCATCCTCCGCCTGCTTCCGCTCGGTGATGTCCTCTACGAATGCGGTCCCAAATCTGGCATTTCCTTCAGCGTCCATGATCCCATTAGCGTGGACGGCCACCTCGATCATTGCACCGTCCTTGCGAATATATCTTTTCTCCATGAAAAAATTTGTCGTTTTCAAAGAAAACATGTCCTGGAAGAGCTTTTTGTTTTTGGGGCGATTATCTGGATGCGTCACATCAAAGAAGGAAAGACCCCTGAGTTCTTCTTTTGAATAACCCACCATATGTTCATATGCCAGATTTGTCGTGACAAAGTTGCCAATTGGGTCAACCGTGCAAATTCCAATGGGAGACGTATCGATGATGAGATGCAATTTTTCTTCACTTTCTCGCAGCGCTTCCTGTGCTTGCTTGTGTTCGGTGATGTCACGAATTACTCCAACGAGAAACTTTTTGCCGTTATTATCAACAAATCGCGTCTTCCTTGTTGAAATTGTTTGGGTTTGTCCACCTCTGACTGTTAGCGACTCCTCAGTTATATTTTCCTGCCCAGTTGTGAGTACCTGATTATCAATCCTCAAAAAACTTTCTCGTTCATCTGGAGGAACTTCTTCAGCAAGTGTTTTGCCTAATATATCATCTTTTGTAAGGCCAAAGAGTCTGCAAAAGGAATCATTGACGCTTAGCAGTCTACTTTGGTCGTCCTTTACGAAAACCGGGTCACCAATATTGTTGATAATATTATCAAGATATTTCTCATTTCCTCTTAAGGCATCTTCCGCCTGCTTGCGCTCGGTAATATCATGATGCTGAAGGACCACATATTCCAAATCTCCTCTATTATTCAAAATAGGGTGTCCATAAACTTCAAGGTATATTTTTCCTGTTTCCGATGTGGGTATTCTTCCTGAAGCTGAAGCGATATCCATATCAAAATTTATCTCCCATTTTTTATTTTTTTTCCCATCAAAGACTTCTCTCAACAATGGAAGGACTTCGGTATCAATGACTGCCTGGTTTGTTAACACGTTATAACCAGAATTTATAATACCTTTTGCTTCTACACCAAACATCTTGCAAAATTCGTCATTAACTCGTTTAAATGTCCCATCTGGATTATAGAGACACATGCTTGTAGAAGACTGTTCAAAAATTTGTGAGAAATAATACTCACTTTCTTTCAAAGCTTCTTCTGCTAATACCCGATCTGTTACATCATGAATAACCGAATAGAGGACAATTTTTTCACCCAAAACGACAGGACCGGAATACACCTCAACATCCCGTTCTTCGCCTGAGGCCAATCTGTGAGAAAAATTAAAATACAAACGATTTTCAGTCTTTGCTTTTTGCATCTCTGAGTGAACTTTGTCCGGTGGGAGAACATTTATATCGCTGATATTTATGGTTTGCATGTTTTTTTTGGAATAACCATAATAGCTGCAAGCCGCCTTGTTTGCCTCTATAATAGATCCATCTTGAGGATCAATGATCAGCTTTACCGCTTGATTCGTATCAAAAATTTGCCGGTATTTATTTTCACTTTCTCTTATATTTTTTTCTGCCGATTTTGTAAACTTTAAGGTGAAAACAGCCACCAAAAGCGACATGAGCATACCTATGAGAAGAAAAAGAAATGAAGCCAGGTACAACTTTGAATGCCCTCTTTCAGATGCCTCTGTAAATTCTGCAGCTTTTTTGATCGCGTAGTTTGTTAATCCTAGCATTTTTTCTTCTAACAGGACAACATGATTGGCGCCTTTTCCGATCGTTATTTTGGCTGCATTTTTTCTTTGATTATTATTAACCAATCCAATCACTTCATTTCGGATCGGCTGCCATTCTTCAAATATCTTTCTGGCATTGCGTTCAAGCTCTTTGCCTTTTTCACCCAATATTTTATTTTCAATTATTTTCAGGTAATCGAATACTTTTTTTTCTTCCTTTATAACGGATTCAATAGATTCCTGAATTCTTGCTGGAGAATGAAAAAGCACTACATCCTTCATACTGCGATGCATTTTAGCAACAGATGCATTCGTCTGAAGAGCGGCATTTGATACAACCATCGGGTGGTTGTAAATGATACGGTTCAGATTGGAAACCTTTTTTATATGGTATAGATTGAAACCGCCAAATAGAAGAAAAATTGACATCAATACCCCAAAACCATACATCAATCTTTGTGTGATTTTTGTCTGTTTTATTGTACTCATCAAGTGTTCTCCAAATATTTTTGTGAGCGAAGTTACTGGTAATCTCAAAAGTTGAAATTAACCCATAATTATTAGCTTTACGAGCGAGTTTACTATAACAATTTTAAGTGGTTTTTAACTTTCCCCCAAAGACCATATATAGTATAGACAAGTTTTTCAGTTTAAGATTTGAAAGTCAAGTATATGGGAAAAATTAAAATCAAAGAAATCAAACCCTCATGAAACTATATTGGAGATAAAATTGACCGATACCCATTCAGAAATGGTGTGGACTTTGTCTATTATGGTTTCCCAACTCTGGATTATGAGTGTCAGGACTATTATTAATACTTAGGGCTTTTCTGAACCAAAATCGGACACAAGGTCTTGGGAACATTTTTTCAGCACACAAATAATCATTTTTTTAATTGACATTACAGAACGATCGGTTTATTATTTTTTCATGGCACGACCAAAAGCATATAATAGAGAAAAAGTTGTTGACGATGCTACTCAGTTATTCTGGAAAAAGGGCTATCATGGCACTCCACTAAGTGAGTTAGTAGCAGCCACAGGACTTAACAAGCATAGTTTGTATAAGGAGTTCGGAAGTAAAGCTGGACTGTTCGATGAATGCCTTGTTTGCTACAGGCAAAAAGTCGTTCAAGAGTTGATAGATATTTTGAGACGAAAGCCTTTGGGGCTGAACAATATTCGTGCTTTTTTTGAAAACCGAATCGAATATATGAGTTCAAGAGACTTCAAAGGTTGTATGCGGGTAAAATGTGCAACAGAAAAAGAATTCGTTGAAGACAGTGCTTTTGAGCAGGTTAAAATTTCAGACGAGAAGTTTGAAAAAGCTTATACTGACTGCCTGGTGAGTGCAATTGAGTCAGGAGAATTACCAAAAACTGCAGACCCCAATCTAATAATTGCTTTTTTATCTTATTTTCAAGCCGGAATGATGGTTATGGGTCTGCCGAAAAATGGTAAAACTGAGGCAGAAAAAATTATAGATATGATAATGTCGGCTATTACATTAAATTAAGCGATTTTTTTGAGAAATTACAGACCAATCGTTCTGAATTAAAACTGAAATATTAACAAACTAAGGAGCATTATGATGGATGTAAAAAAAATGACTGCACCTTGTGGACTGGCATGTTGGGCCTGTGCATATTATAAAGACAATATAACCGATGAGTTGGCTCAACAGGTCGCTGCCGGGATAGGGATAGAGGCCAAGGATATGTACTGTGGCGGGTGCCGAAGTGACAAAGGCTGTTCTTTTGGCAATGCCTTAACAGACAATAAAGGATGTCCGACTAAAAGCTGTGTTGCAGACAAAGCCCTGCACAACTGTTCCGAGTGTGATGAGTTCCCCTGTGAAAACCTGATGCCGGTCGTAGAGAATGCAGCAAGTGCACCGCATAATACCAAGGTATATAACTTAAGCCGAATCAAGTTAAACGGCCTTGAGACCTGGGCCTCTGAAGCTGCTTTGATTCAAAAAAAATATTTCAACGGCAAATTTGTTTACGGAACCAGCCCTGCTCTTGAAGAAGATGCATAAAAAAGAGGACATTATGAAATTTGGAAAAATCAATCTGATAATAGGGACTGTGGGCATCCTGCTGGTCGGCAGTCGTAAATGGAGTGAGAAAAATGGGTAAGGAGTTTATTGAATTATGTTCAATTTTGAAGAGAGTTTTTTCGTAGAAAAAGAGATAGCTGTTACTGCTGAAAAAGCCTGGAAGATAATTTCTTTACCGGGCAACCTTACGCTGTGGCATCCTTTCATGGAGAAGCATACTGCCGAGAGCTGGGACGGTGTCGGTTCAAAAGATCACCTAACATATTACAGCGGCTTTGAATTTGACCGTGAGGTTGTCAAATGGATAGAGGGAACCGGGTATGATCTAAAGGTTACAGAGGGTGGTAAGCGTGAAAATACAGCTATTTGGCGAATATCCCCAATTGATGATCATAGATGTACGCTTAGGCTTACCGGGCGAGTTGAATTTATTAAGAAACTGCCATTTCCTATCCGGTGGGCTTTGCTTAAATTTAAAATGAAACCCATTTACAGCCAGTACCTTTTTCAAATTTTAGAAGGCTTTGCATTTTATGCAGAAACAGGAAAACAGGTTAAAAGGAATCAATTTGGTGCCCACCCAATGGTGTCGCCATAGCATCAAGCATCAATGCTTTTCAAACCGTTTCCAAAAAGACCGACAATCAAGTCATATTTTGAGATACCCCCGGATGTTTTAGAAAATTCGGAAGAATTAATAGAATGGGCTGAAGAGTCCCTGTCCATACAGAATGATTGAATGATTATTTGTGTCGTTTTTTCAAAATCAAAGAAGAATTAAATGATTTTCAAATGCGATAGAGCGGGCCCTATGTCTATAACCGCTTAGAATGAGGTCGTGTTTTTGGGAATTCACTGGCAGATTAAAGACTCAGTCCAGACAAATTAAAGGCACCCCTATGTATGGTATACCAGGTTTTTCAGAATCGAAATTTGAATTTATATACAACAGCATAATACTGGGCAGCCAGGTTAAAACATAATTTCTATTTTTAAAAATTTTATAATTTTTATGGACAATTAAACAATAACTTTTTATTTTACATGCGATTGTCCTACTTTAGTTATGATTTAAACTTGTTTGAAATGATGATCTCTGATAGAAGCAAGACTTTGTTGTGAGGTAAAAGAAGGGAGATTCAAACATGCACCATCTCATTACTGAGATACAAAGCCTTGGCGTTAAAGTCCATGAAAATATTATAGGACGCAAGGGCGGTGCAGGACCTGCCGAAGGCCGTGCATTTATCATCAATAATGTGCCGGTGAGTGTTCCCATCGCAGCTTCTTATGTTTCAAATTCACCCTTTTCCTTAGAAGAAGCAAAGTCTGAATACACTCTTTTAAAAAACGGCAAACCTATTTCTACCATTAAAGTTGTTCCCGAACCCAAATTTTACAGTAAAACCACTAAGGATGGAATTTCTTATAGACAGATTGCCCTTCTCCATGGCAAAGACTGTCTTGCCACCACGGTATTACAAAAATGTGTTCATTGGAAACACTCAAAAAAATGCAGTTTCTGTGCCACTGAAGCATCCCTTTCCAATGGGCAGACCATAGCAAAGAAAACACCTGACCAGCTTGCCCTGGTTGCAAAAGCTGCCAGGGACATGGATGGTGTGACCCATATGGTACTCACTTCGGGCACCGGAGATCCTCCTGGAAGCGAGATCCAATATTTAGCTCAATGCGCCCGGGCCATAAAAGCTGGCGCCAATATACCAATACAGGTCCAGATTGCACCCCCAAAAGACCTGGGACTTATTGACGATCTAAAGGATGCCGGAGTTGAATCCGTTGGCATTCATATAGAAAGTTTTGATGCTGATATCCTTTCAAAAGTTGCGCCTTCCAAAGCAAAAATCGGTTTAAACCATTATGAAAAAGCTTGGAAAAAAGCTGTGCAATTATTTGGTGTCAATCAGGTGAGTAGTTTTATTATTGCAGGTCTTGGCGAGACCATGACCTCCATCGCCTGGGGCAGTGAATTCCTTGCAGATCTGGGAGTATACCCTTTTGTGGTGCCCCTTCGCCCTATTCCGGGCTCCCGGCTTGAAAAATCAACACCTCCCCTTCCAGATCACATGAAAAAGCTTTACAATGCCGTTGGCAAAATCCTTCAAACCAAGGGAATCAATACTAAGAACATATTGGCAGGCTGTGCAAGATGCGGTGCCTGTTCAGCCCTGTCATCCTATGAAAAAAAAGAAGACAGCCTGATTTGCCACTCAGCCAGAAACCAATATGAAAAATCTGAAGCCTTTAGAATTAGAAAGGAGGTTTTTGTTCAGGAACAGGGCTTGTTTGAAAACTCAGATATAGATGAAAATGATTTAAATGCAATCCAGCTTGTTGCCAAACAAAAAGGAAAGGTTGTCGGAACAGTACGTGTCTATAGTGAAAAATCCCGTGCTGATCACTGGATAGGCGGCAGGCTTGCCATAAAAAAGAATTTCAGGGCCACCAGTGCTGGAACAAGTTTGGTCAAAGAAGCCATGAAACGAGTACAAAAAAAGGGATGCCGGGTATTTATCGCACATATCCAGGAAAAAAATGTTCCTTTTTTTTTAGGACTTGGCTGGAAACCCCGGGGACCTGTTAAACTACATCTTGGTTACCCCCATCAAAAAATGGAAGCAAATCTTAGTCTTGTACGGAAAGATATATAAGAATGAACGATGTAAATTTAGACCAAATTGTCGAGTCTGTCAGAAATTATCTTGGCCTTGTGCGCAAAAAACCCATTAAAGCTGTTGTGGAAAAACTTTATCCCACCCAAAAGTATGGGAATGCCCTGCCGAATTTCGGTGATGACGCAGCAGTGATTCCTTTTAAGGACGAATACCTGCTTTTTGCAACCGATGGAATGATGACGGGTTTGATCATCAACGAACCTTATGCTGCCGGCAAAGCCTCGGTCATGGTAACTGTGAATGATATCTATTCTATGGGTGGCAGACCCATTGGCATGGTCAATGTTTTGGCAAGCGGAGATGAAGAACAGCGATCCCTTATTGTGGACGGCATAAAAAAGGGCTGCACAAAACTTCAAGTTCCCATGTTGGGGGGCCACCTGCATCCTGATCCTGAAATTAAAACACCTTCATTAAGCGTGGCTATCCTTGGTTGCGCTAAAAAACTCCTTAGAAGCCATCTGGCAAAACCAGGTGACGATCTGATCCTGGCCGTGGATTTAAATGGAAGACCCGGTTGCAGTTCTGTTGTAAGTTGGGATGCAAATTCTCACAAAACTTCTGAAGAATTGCTTCACCGCCTTGAAATATTGCCTTTGATTGCAGAGCAGGAATTATCCTGTGCTGCAAAAGACATCAGCAATGCAGGTATCCTGGGTACGATTTCCATATTCCTGGAAAATTCGGGCAAAGGCGGATGCATAAATTTAGATGCCATCCCAAGACCTTCCTCCATTGAGCTTAAAGACTGGCTGCATTGTTTCCAGAGTTTTGGTTTTATCCTTGCTGTAAACCCTGAAAATTCTCAAACTGTCCTTAATTTATTTTCAAAAAGAGATATTGATGCTAATATTATTGGACGAGTGGATCAAAGTGACCGGGTCCTCCTTGAACAAAAAGGAACCTCCCGCGTTTTGTTTGATTTTAAAACCGATGAAATTACCGGTATCCGTTATACAGAACAGGATTAATGATGTACCGTCCAAACACAAGGCCTCAAACCCGAACTTAAAAAAGGATTTACACCCATGGGAAAAAAACACGATGGGGACAAAAAAGCACTCTGGGTGGTTTTTCGCCCCAAAGATCCTCTAAGTCTTAAGAAAATGAGAGACATGCATATTGGATCTTACCCGCATTTTAAAGATATGCCCTCATTGTATGCTAAAACCTGGTGGGTGAATGAAGAACAAAACGAATGGGGCGCCATGTACATCTTCAATAGCCAAAAAGATGTTGATGAATATCTCGCATCGGATAGGTGGAATATCACAATACCGGAAAAATATGGGTGTAAGCCTGAAACAACCATTCTTGATTTAGGACCCATTTTGTTTAAAGAAAAGGTTACCACGGGAGAAGATTCCTGGATCACATAATGTTTGAACTATCATACATAAAACTGGCAGCATAAGTGGTATAGAACATTCGGCTCCGGCCGGAAAAATTAAATTTTAAAACAGGAAAATAGCGAATCATGTTTATTGACGGGAAATGGATAGAAGCACAAAATGGTGAGACCTTTGACGTATTTAATCCCGCAACAGGTGAGGTCATAGCACAAGTGCCGGATGGGACGGACAAGGACGTATGCCTTGCAATTGAAGCTGCCGACAGAGCTTTCCCCGCATGGTCGTCCTTAACAGCCTATCAACGGTCACAGTATTTATACTCAGCCTGGAAAATCATGATTGATAAAAAAGAAGATCTTGCCAGGATCATGACCATGGAACAGGGAAAACCCCTGGTTGCTGCCCGCAATGAAGTCCAGTATGGTGCAGATTTCTTGTTGTGGTTTGCTGAAGAAGCCAAAAGGGTTTACGGGCAGACCATCCCCTCTGCAAGGCCTGATCAGCGTTTCATTGTTCTAAAACAGCCTTTGGGTGTAGTTGGTGCCATTACTCCTTGGAATTATCCTGTTTCCATGATCACAAGAAAACTTGCTCCTGCCCTTGCTGCAGGATGTACAGTGGTATTGAAGCCGGCTGAAGCAACCCCCCTTTGTGCCATTGAGATGTTTAAAATTTTTGAAGAGGCACAAATTCCATCCGGCGTTGTAAACCTTGTCACCACACTTGATCCCAAACCTGTGGGCAAACAATTTGTTTCCAACCCCATTATCCGGAAACTGACCTTTACAGGTTCAACCAAGGTTGGAAAAATGCTGGCCTGCGACGCGGCCCAGAACATGAAACGAATTTCTTTGGAACTTGGTGGCCATGCTCCTTTTATTGTTTATGATGATGCTGATCCTGTCCATGCTGCCAAAGGAGCTGTTCTGGTAAAATTCTTAAATACGGGCCAGGCTTGTATAAGTCCCAACAGAATTTTTGTCCCCCGCCACATGGTTGATGCTTTTACAAAAGAATTTACAAATCGTGTTAGTGCCATGAAAGCCGGCAATGGAATGGACAAAGGTGTCAGGATCGGCCCTCTTGTGGGGCCAGATGCAGTTTCAAAGGTTGAAAACCAGGTAAAAGATGCTCTCAGCAAGGGAGCAAAACTTATTGTTGGCGGTAAAAGACTGATAGAAGGACCCCTTGAAAAAGGTTATTTTTATGCCCCCACCATACTCGGCAATGTAACTTCTGACATGCTTATTTATCGGGAAGAGACCTTTGGCCCTGTAGCCCCTATCATAGCCTATGATCCAGAGGATGACGTAATTGAGATGGCAAATGACACCAATTATGGGCTTGCTGCCTATGTGTATACAAAAAGCACAAGCCGTGCAATGACAGCTTTTGAACGTCTCAAATTTGGGATCATCGGGATCAATGATATCAATCCCACCTCGGCTGCAGCACCTTTTGGAGGAATGAAAGAAAGCGGTATGGGCAGAGAAGGAGCCAAAGAAGGAATCAACGAATACCTTGAAACAAAATTAGGGGGCTTTTCTATTTGACCACCCAATTTATCCTTGTTTCCCATGCATTGACCCAATGGAATATAGAGGGGAGGATACAGGGGCATACAGATGTGCCATTGAACCATGAGGGCAAAAACATGGCGCAATGCCTGGCAAAACGGCTTGCCAAAGAAACCATCCATGGGATTTACACCAGTGATTTAAAACGGGCGTATCAAACGGCAGAACCCTTTGCAGAACAAAAAGCCCTTGAAATCATCCAAGAAATCCGCTTAAGAGAGGGGCGCAGCATAAATCAGGAGCGATCATCCATCTATCCCACCTTGCCCTTTTACAAAGAAGTTGAAACTGAAGCCGATCTTTATTTAAGAATGGCTACCACACTTTCAGACATTGCTAAATCCCATGATAATCAGACAATATTAATTATTTCCCACGGGGGATCGCTTGAATTTTTTATTAACCATATCCTTGAAAAAACCAATGAAACCTTAATCAAATATCAGGGTATACGCATGGCATTAAATCGACTCAGTTATGATGCAGGACGCTGGAATTGTATCCATTTGAATGAAGATGTTTTTTTAAAATAAAAAAAATCATCCTTTGGACTATATTTTATTTCATGCTCTTTAACTTAATTTTTAATCATTTGGCCTGAAGAATGAATTGAATCAGGCTTCAAGCCCTATCCATCAAGCCTTTCCAGTCGGCAGCACATCAGTTAAATCCAGTGCAACCAACAATAATTACAAACTTAACTAAACTTTTTTTTTACTCAAAAATCATCCCGTGGACGATTTACAATAATTGCTACCTTCTGCTATGTTCTTTAGAATCAAAAAATCTCTTTAATTTGGAGAAACAGCAGAGCCTTAAACATATTACTCAATGCAGGAGGAAAGATGTTTCAATTTGAAAAAGAACAAAAAGTCTGTAGTTTTGGTGGAGTAACCTTTGGCGGACAACCGGGAGACTATCCTACTGTTGTCTGTAACTCAATCTTTCAAAAGGGAGATAAAATCTTTCCCGGGAAACGCAAAGACGGCTTTGACGAAAAAATGGCTGCCGACCTGTTAAAAACCCAGGACAGACTCACAGAGGAGACAGGGGTTCCTGGAATGGCAGATATTGTTGCCAATACAGGCAAAGAATTTAAGACATTTATCGATTTTGTTGTGGCCAACACGGATATGCCCTTCTGCATTGATGCCTGGACCTTGAAACCCAAATTGGAAGCAGCAGCATATTGTGCTGAAAAAGGACTTCTTGACCGCATGTTCTATAACAGCATTACAGTGTGGGAACAGGATCTTGACAGCGAAATAAGTGAAATGATAAAAATCGGCGTAAAAAATGTTCTTCTGGTGGCTTTTGACCAGGAAGACCAGATGCCCACAGGCAGAATCTCAGGGACCCAGAAACTCTTGGATGCCATTGAAAAAAATGGGGCTCAATTTGAAAATATTTTTGTTGATACTTCAGTTATGAATGGTCCTGCCACGGCCCTTTGCGGGCTTGCAAACAAACTGATCAAAGAAAAATGGGGATTTCCCACAGGTTCTGCACCTTCAAACGGATCCTATATGTGGAAAGAAGCCCGCGAAAAATGGGGTTTTAAAGGCTGGGCAGCCGCAGATGCAGCCCTTGAGTCTTTGTCCGCATTCATGAACCATGATATGATTTTTTCAGGACCCATGGTAGGTGCCCAAAGAATCATGCCGGCCATTGCAATGGCTAATGCCTTTCAGGCAACCGCAGTATACAGTGAAACAGGACGCTTACCCAAAGATCCAAATCATCCGCTTTTCAAATTGTTTCCTGACTTTGTGGAGAACCTTAAAAACATTTAGGCACACCCTTTAATCATGGGAAAAATGAGCTGAAATAAAAAACAAACAACATATTAACACACCTATTTGAGAGGAAAACTTATGTCGGAACTTACAGGAAAAGAAAGAGTACAAAAATTATTCAAAAAAGAACCTCTGGACACTATGCCCTGTTTCAGCGGCCAGGGAGCTGTTGTGGTCCAGGCCATTGAAGAAATGGGAACACAGTTTGCCAAGATTCATACCGATGCAAGGCTGATGGCACAATCAGCCATCACATCTGCCAGGCTATTCAATATGGATGCTGTTGTTATCCCTTATGATATGGCTGCCGTTGCAGAAGCCATGGGCCGGGGCATTTCACTTTATGAAAATGCGGACGGAGTTATCTACCCAACAGTCCCCAATAAGTGGAAAACCCTTGATGAAATTGATATTCCAAAAGATTATATGAGCCAGGGAAGACTTCCCATGATTGACGAGGCCTTTAAAATAATAAAGGAAGAAGCCCCGGATCTTGCCGTGGGCGCATGGGTATTGGGCCCCTTTACACTCGCAGGACAGATCATGGAGCTTGATATTCTCTTGAAAGGGCTTAAAAAGAACAAAGATGCGACAGCAGCCTTCCTTGATCAAGTCACCCAGGTTACCGTTGATATGGTTAAGCATTATCAGGAACTGGATGTGGACTTTATTTCCGTCAGGGATATGGGATCTGGAACAGATCTTTTGTCTCCCCGCATGTGGAAAACTCTGGTCGGACCCAATTTAAAAAAAGTATTTGATGCCATCACCTGTGTCCCTTCCGTGAATCATATTTGCGGCTCAACAGACATGATTATTGAAATGATGCATGAATGCGGTGCAGACGCATTGTCCGTGGATCAGAAAAACAATGTGGTTGCAACACGGGAGAAACTGGGTAACGATGTACTTCTTTTCGGTAATTTTGATCCTTACAAAACATTGACCCAGCTTGAGGATATGAAAGAAGTAGAAGCAATCATCAAACAATGCATTGATAACGGCCTGGATGCTGTCTGGCCTGGATGTGATATCTGGCCTGATATTAGAAAAGAAAACATGGAAACATATGTTAAGACAGTCAAGGAATATGGTAAGAAAGCATCACCAGCCGTAGGCAGAATCTAAATTATAAGGAGACAAAAACATGTCCAATCAAGAAGAAATTTTAGCAGCATTAAAAGAAGCCGTAGTTGAATATGAAGAAGATGATTGTGCAGAAGCTGCCCAGCGTGCTTTGGATGAGGGTGTTGACCCCATGATCGCAGTAATGGACGGATTAGCCGCAGGAATGGAAGAAGTGGGTGTTTTATTTGATACCAATGAATATTTTGTTCCTGAAGTATTAATGTGTGCAGATGCGCTCTATAAAGGGCTTGATATCCTTCGCCCCCATATCACACTTGACGACGATTCTCCTAAGGCCTCAGTTGTCATAGGCTCCATCCAGGGAGATGTTCATGATATCGGTAAAAACCTTGTTAAGATGATGTTTGATGTTGCAGGATGGGATGTTCATGATCTTGGCCGGGATGTACCTTTGGAAAGTTTTGTTGAAAAACAGCTGGATGTAAACTCAGACGTTCTTGCCATGTCTGCCATGATGACCACAACCATGATGGGAATGAAAAAAGTTATTGCCATGGTAAAAGAAAAAAATCCCGAGTGCCTGATTATGCTTGGTGGAGCTCCTGTAACACGTGATGTTGCCAATCTTTTTGGCGCGGACGGGTATGCCGAGTCAGCTGGTAATGCCGTATCCGAAGGAATTAAAATGATTGGCCGGTTGAGAGAATTTCAGAAAGGCGATATCAAGTAATTAAAGGAGCTAAAATTAAATGGCACAAGAAACTGTAAATGTAATATTTCAGCCCTCCGGCCGGCGCGGTGAAGTTCCAAAAGGGTGCAACATCATAGAAGCCTCAAGGCTTTTGGGTTGTGATATCGAAGCTCTTTGTGGCGAAACAAAAGTCTGTGGAAAATGTATTGTCCGTATTGAAGATGGTCATTTCGAAAAATATAATATCCAGTCTTCCATGGATCACGTGACACCCTGGCAGGAGGAGGTTGAAGCAAAATTCATTAACCCTGAAAACCGGGAAAAAGGATTCAGGCTTGGATGCGTGGCCAAAATTGAGGATGATATCCTGGTATTTGTACCGGAAGAATCCCGTGCCGGCAAACAGGTGGTTTCCAAGGCTGCCAGGGACATACACATTGATTTTAATCCAACTATTAAACTGTATACCATAGAGCTTAAAAAACCGGATTTTGAGGATAAAACAGGTGACTGGGAACGCATGACCAATGGCCTTGCAAGGGAATACGGCCTGACAGACCTGACCATTGATATTATGACCTTAAGAACACTTCCAGGCGCGCTCCGGGCAAAAAACTGGACGGTTACAGTCAGTGTCTGGAACGATAAGGAAGTTATCCGCATCCAGCCGGGCAAAGTCACTCATACCTATGGAATCGCCATTGACGTTGGAACCACAACCTGTGCCGGGTATCTGTGCGATCTGACGACTATGGAAGTTATCGGAACCTCTTCCATGATGAATCCCCAGTGTAAGTATGGTGAAGATGTCATGGCCCGTATCACATTCCACATGACAACACCCGGTGGTCTTAAAAGGATGAGCGATGATATCATTGAAGGGATCAATTCCCTGATTGACAAAGCAATTACACTCACCCACCCCAAAAAGAAAAAAATCAAGAAAAAGAAGGGTGAAGAAGGACCTGTTGAATACAAGGAAATCATTGAGGAAGGTGTTGAATATCTCAGGATAAACAAAGAAGATATAGAGGATGTCACAATTGGTTTCAATACAGCCATGCATCATATCCTGCTTGGTCTTGACCCTGAACCTGTTGGTCTTGCCCCCTTCCCTCCGGTTATCCACCACAGCCTGGATATTAAGGCAAGAGACCTTGGCATTGATATTAATGCCTCGTCCTACATTTTTGCCATGCCCAATGAAGCAGGCTTTGTGGGTGGCGACAATGTTGGTGTGCTCCTGGCTGAAGAACCATACAAATCAGATGAGATCCAGCTGATAATCGATATTGGAACCAATGGCGAATTAATTCTGGGTAACCGGCATAAACTGTATTCATCATCCTGTGCAACAGGGCCTGCCATGGAAGGTGCCCAGCTTGCCTTTGGCATGCGTGCAGCTCCCGGAGCCATTGAACGTATTGAAATTGATCCGGACACCCAGGATGTTGATTATAGGGTTATCGGTCATGATAAATCCCGCAAATTTTCTAAACCTGAAGAAATGAAGGTCAAAGGAATATGCGGTTCCGGTATCCTGGATGTCTTAGCTGAGCTTTACCGCGCAAGCGTTATTACTAAAACAGGGGTTTTCAACAAAAAATTCTTAAAAGATAACCCTCGCTTTAGAAAAAATGCAGATACGGGTCAGCCTGAATTTATTCTGGCGTATAAAGAGGATTCTTCCATTGGCAAAGATATTGTGATCACCCAGAAAGACGTCAGGCAGATTCAACTTGCAAAGGGCGCACTATATGCCGGCTGCAAGCTTATGATGAAACGTATGGGCATTGAAAAGGTTGACACTGTAAAAATTGCCGGTGCTTTTGGTACCCATGTTGATAGAGAAAAAGCCCTGGTTATGGGTCTTTTCCCTGATTGTGAAATCGAAAATATCCACGGGGTAGGAAACGCCGCCGGTGACGGTTGCAGGGCAGCTCTCTTAAACAAGAAAAAAAGAGATGAAGCCAATTGGTGTGCCAGAAACGTTCAATATCTTGAGCTCACTGTTGAACCCACATTTGAAAAAGACTTTATGGAAGCCATGCAAATGCCGCACATGACAGATAAATTTCCACATCTTGAAGGTGTGGTACCGGATCATGTGCTGAACCAGGGCCCTAAAGGTCCTGTAAAACCTGAGGTGAAAAGCTAAAGGTTTTAAACGCCCTAAATCAGCCGCATCTTTTATGCAAAAGGGGAAAATTATGCCCATTTGTATTAAAGATGCCGGCTGACAACTTTTTAAAAAAAACCTAAAATAATGAAAAAGACAAAAAATAAAACTCAATCATTAAAAACAGAAGCTTTTGATCCTGTCCAGCCGCGACATGCCACGGGCAAAGCGCCTGTTTTAGTTGAGATCATTTGTGAGCGGGTTCATTGCGTTATGTATGATTATGCCATCAGCACGGTTGACATGGTTGCCGAAAATTTCGGAGATCAAATTGACATCCAGACCACTGTCAGGCGAGGTGACATAAAAAATGCCATGCGCTTTTTAAGCCTGTGTAAAAAAGCAGGTAAAATGTTATCCGTACCAACGATCCTGATAAATGGAGATGTCGCCTTTACAAACGTACCCCATCCGGATGATCTTACAACGGCCATAGAAAAATACCTGACTTTGTCACAAGACACCCCTATTTCGAAAGATAAAAAAAATGAGTGAAAAAATTGTCTGTCTGTCAAAATCTGAACCCATAGAACCTGTATCCTTTCGATCTAATATTGGACTACCCGGACAAACCCTTGACCTTCTGCATGAAAAAGGCAAACAATACGGTGTTGAAACCATACTGCCCTTTAGAGTTAACAATATTGTAGTGGCTCAATGGGTAAATCTGAAATGCCGGTACGGATGTTCCCAATATAAGGCCAACTGGTCCTGCCCACCGGCTACCCCGGATATAGCTGAAGTTAAAACCATTTTTAGTGAATATTCCACTGCCCTTTTGCTCGTGGGAAACCAGAACCGCAATGATTTTTATAAAGACAGCAATCGGAACAGGACAGACCAGGTCAAATACTGGAAAGGCACTGTGAGTTTAGAAAGAATGCTGTTCCTTAAAGGATATGATAAAGCCATAGGTCTTGTCAGCGGGGCCTGTTCCCTTTGCAAACAATGTGCTTATCCAGATGCCTGCAGGTTCCCCATGGAAAAAAGACCCACAGTTGAATCTTTTTACATCGACCTTGTAGGTACATTGAAAAATCTTGGAATTGCTACCAAAGTGGCCCTGGAGTTACACGAAACATTTAAATATTATTCCATTATTTTATTGGATTAAGTCCTTAACATTTTTCCATCAATTTGTTTTTTAAATTTCTTTTTTCCAGAATCATCTTTTCCCCAGAATCATCTTTTTTTTCAATTTAAAGTATTTTTTTAAATAATTTAATTTCCAATCTCTATCAATTTAGTATAGACTATTACTGTATAGACTAATACGGTATAGACTAATCTCGTATAGTATTTTGAAGTATTAGAAAATTGCTAACAATCAACTTTTAACCTGAAACTATGAGGAGGCAGAAAGCAGCAATCATACCAAAACACATCTCAGTCAACTTTTAATTAGAACAAAGAGGAGGCAACAAGAATGGCAAAACAGATGTTAATCGATGCCTACAGGGGAAAATGGACCGAATCTGCCCCGTGGGTTCCCTATGCAGGCGTTCACTGCGCATTTCTAATCGATGAAAAAGCTGATGTATATCTTAATGATCCAGAAATTTTAGCAAAAGGATTGGTTTATACAGCTGAAAAATACAAAGCTGACGGTATCCCCCTGTTATTTGATCTGTCAGTGGAAGCCAATTCCGTTGGCTGCGATTTAAAATGGTGGGAAGACAACGTCCCTTCAGTATCCAGTCATCCCTGTTCAGAAAAGACCCCTGAAGAAGCAGGTCTTACAATTCCTACTAAAGATTCTGGAAGATGGCCCAAGATATTTGAAGCCGCCAAAATCGCAAAACCCAAACTGGATGAGCTTGACTGCGCCATGATTGGTGGGGTCTGCGGACCTTTAACTCTGGCCTCTCATCTTGCAGGCGTCCGTATCTTTACAGACGTTTATAAACATCCGGAATTTGCACACAAGGTCCTTGAATATGCTGGAAAAGTTTGTGCCGCAGCAGTAGGATTTTATGCGGAAATGGGATGCGATATTATTGCCCTTATTGATCCGGTTGCATCCCAGATAAGGGACACTACATTTCGTGAATTTGTGGGCCCCAACTGCCAGCCAGCCATTAAAGCCATCCATGATGCAGGGATAACATCCTCTTTCTTTATTTGCGGCGACTGTACCAAGGTAATTGATGAAGTCTGTAAACTCGGCACCCACGGATTTGCAGTTGATGAACAATTGAACATGAACTTTATCAGAGATAAAGCCATCAAAGCCGGAGTGGGATTTGGCGGTAACTTGAAGCTGACTCTTGCCCTGAGTCTGGGATTGCTTTCCCCAAGGGAGGATGCCATTGTCAGCCTTGCTGCCGGAGGGTCGCATGGATACACTTTCGCCCCTGGCTGAGATCTGCCCTACGATGTTCCGGAGGAACATATGATGCAGGCATACGAAACGAAAGCCTGGTTTGAAGAATATTATCCCAGGTATCCTGAAACCAAATAATCATAGGAGGGTGACAAATGGCTGAAAATAAAATCACCGTTGATGTTTTGACCCTTGACAGTGTCCAATGCGCGGCGTGTGGATACATGATGGAATCAATGGCGGCAATGCCCCAGGAAGTTCAGGATATCATTGAATACAAAGAATGGTCTATCAAGAACAAGACGGGTATTGGTAAATTCATGGAATTAAAAGGAAAAGTTCTACCAACGATCTGCATTGAGGGGGATATTGTGTTTCCAAGCATCATTCCGCAATATGAAGAATTGATAGATGAAATGGCGGCAAGAGCAAAATCTCCTGAACTGGCAGACAAATTAAGGGCTGCCCGGGATAAGGGATTTGAGTTCGATAAAGTAGCA
>Ga0307989_1000245_pt1 | contig 38021 bp, 38 predicted proteins | sample EllFjometagen185_FD_203164 | JGI IMG/M metagenome (GOLD analysis project Ga0307989, IMG submission 203164) | Marine microbial communities from Ellis Fjord, Antarctic Ocean - #185 | ecosystem: Environmental > Aquatic > Marine > Unclassified | place: Southern Ocean | collected 2014-10-08 | reverse complement strand
TGATGTGGTCCAGTAAAAAAGGACACAAAGTTAAGCAACTCTGTTTTTAATGATTCCCTTTTCGAAATCATTTGGATTTTCATACCCCAATGAGGAATGGAGACGATAGCTGTTATAGAACATTTCAATATAATCGATAACGTCTATACGAGCTTCATCTCTGGTTGAATACCGCTTTTCATCCGTATATTCAGTCTTCAGGGTATGAAAAAAACTTTCAACAACCGCGTTATCCCAACAATTACCTTTGCGGCTCATGCTGCATATCATGCCGTACTGGTTTAACATTTTTTGATATTCTCCAGCCGCATACTGGCTGCCTCGATCCGAATGATGGAGAAGCCCTTTGCTAGGCCTGCGGCGAAAATAAGCCATTGAGAGAGCATCTTTGACCAAGAATACTTTCATGCGGTTGTTTAACGCCCAACCAACGACTTTACGAGAATACAGATCAATGACGACGGCCAAATACAACCAGCCTTCATTTGTCCATAAATAGGTAATATCAGCGCACCAAACGGTATTGGGTCGTTCAACATCGAACCGACGATCTAACAGGTTCTTGGCTACCGGCAGATTGTGTTTACTGTCAGTTGTTCGTTTAAATCTCTTTTTATAGGCAACAGAAGCACCTGCTTTTTTCATCAGATTGCGGGCTCTAAAGCGCCCCACATCGTATCCTTCGGCTCGAAGTTGTCTGGACATCCTTCGGGAGCCGTATTTTCTTTTGGCTTGTGAATGAATCTCTCGAACCTTGGAAATCAAATGAAAATCAGGTTGTATTTTTCTTGGATCATTTGCTTTGATGTATCTGTAATAGCCACTCCGACTCACTCCCATAACCCTACACAAGGCAGTTATGGGATAAGCCTTCATTTGCTGTCGGATGAAGTCGTATCTTACATCGACTCCTTGGCAAAGAAGGCCGCTGCCTTTTTTAAGATTTCTTTTTCCATTTTCAGTTGTTTGTTTTCCTTACGGAGTCTTATGAGTTCCTCTTTTTCGGGACTCATTTTGCCGTTGCCTGGAAATGGATTTGATTCATCAGATTCTAATTGCTGTTTCCATCGTCTCAGAATTCCATCATGGATACCAAGGCTCCTTGCAGCCTCTGAGACCTTATAACCCTGTTCAGTAATCAGTTTTACCGCATCGACCTTGAACTGTTTTGAGTACTTTTTTCTTTTTCCTGTCATTGTACACCTCCATAAGTTTACTGTTAAAGCAAACTTAACTGGGTGTCCACTTTATCTGTACCACTTCAAAAGCTGCCTGGAATATAATCGTTTGGTTTTCTGCGCTGGTAATGATGGCGAATTATCTTAACAAATTAGGTCTTATAAAATGGTTTTCAGAATTAATTCAAACTAATATTGCTTCTTATGGTTTTGGATGGGGATTATCAGTTGCTATTTTAGTATTGGTTTATTTTTATGCTCATTACTTTTTTGCCAGCACCACGGCACATGTAACAGCTATGTTTGCAGCATTCTATGCTGCCGCACTACTTCTGGGTGCGCCTCCACTATATACGGCACTGCTCATGGCTGCAGCGTCTTCTTTAATGATGACACTAACACACTATGCAACTGGAACCGCCCCGGTTATATTTGGTTCAGGTTATGTGCCATTGGGTGACTGGTGGAAAATGGGATTTATTATGAGTATCGTAAACCTCAGTGTATGGGTTGTTGCCGGCAGTCTGTGGTGGAAAGTATTGGGCTACTGGTAGAAAGTACGTTTTCAGACAACCGGTTGGTGGTCGGCAAAAGGACTAAGGAGAGATTCAGACCCAGCAAGCGTAACCAGCACAGGAAATCAGGTTTTTTCCATTAACAACAGGGAATGATTTCTATTCTGGAAATGGTTAACTATCAGTACCGAGTTTACACTTCCGGATTCAAATTGGTTGATCTTGAGAAAGGCGGGAATCTAACCTGACTGAATGATATGAGTCCCCAGCCATGTGGCAAATGCAGTCGAAGTGCTGTATCCGCCACAGAGGTGTTTGTAGCCGACCCGGTTTTTTCCCAGTAACCGTCCCATAACAATATGCCGCATTTGATACGCCAGAGATAGGTGTGCTGTGGGCTGCTTACTGGGGAAAGTTAAAAATAGAAGCAAATGCTAAAAAGAGAGAACAACGTGGAGTCTGTGGCATCAAAAAAATGGCGAGACATTCTAGGCTGCCCCGCCATTTTAATCCCGGGAATAATGGCAGAATTATCTTATCCGGAATTCGATATCAGCAAAATACAAACTTAGGGATCGTACAAAAATAACTTGGCATCATCTGTCCACAAAAGTCCCGTAAAGACTAGACATTTTGCAGACAGAATGCCACAGCAACGTGTTTCCTTGACAGCAATGGGAAACACTTGAGTAAATTTTGAGCCGACCCTTAATACTTAAAAAAGTGTTCCTCGTGTGTGATACCTGCTTCGCGAAAATCATAATACAGATCGGCCAGGCGCTGATTTGCGACCACGATGGCCAATGGCTTCCCTTCTTTTTCTTCATCTGTCGCGTAACAACCGAGGCAGCGCTGATAATGGCCTATCCTGCCAAGGGTTTCAATGTCAAAATACCCGGTGAGAAAGGTCTGTTTATTTGTCATGTTGTCGAAATGCTCGACTGCCGAGACAAACTCTGTTGATACGTTGACTGTGACGGGACTTCCTTCCTTTGCGATATTCACGTAGTCGTAAATTGTCAGGGAAGGTTCCTGCCCGCTCTGGAGTCCGTCATATTTCAACAGCATGTCCTCCAGCTTAAACTGCTCATCTGCAATTTCAATCCCCACCTCACGCATTTTACTATAATCCCGATAAAGATAGCGATTGGCAATCATCACTGCCTGGGACACATGGGGACATAAATTATGAGGGCATCCCCGGGCATAACACTTACGGAACATGAAGGAATCGCCATCGACGGTGACTGCATACCGACAAAGGAAAATATAGGCCTGAAACTGATTGTCCCGGTGGACGAAATCCACTGGAAGAACTTCAAACGACATGCTGCAGGTAACGTCTGATCCTGATCTTTTAAGTTCCACCACGTCAGTAACCCGTTTCGGGGGGTAGTGAATCGTTCTGTCTTTCATAGTTGGACCTCTTTGTGTCTTCGAGTGCACACCACCCCAACTGGTCTTTAATTAGCCACAAAACCAGCAGGTGGTTTGCACCTGAGATAAATTAAAACACCATGACCGCGTCGGCCTCAAGAGCCAGAAGGTTCACCTGACCGGCTGCTGTGGTAACTGCTCCTTTAACCAGATCGGACTCATCAATCCCGCGTTCTTTAATACAGGGGGCACAGACTTTTATTTCCCCACCCAACTCCAGGAAATCAGCCAGCAGTTTCTTCATCGGCGGAAATCCCCCTGGCTTATCCATGGTATCCACATACCCTTGCTTCCCCACAAAAACGCCTTCTCCCTGTAGGACAACAACTGCCTTTAAATCCATTGCCAAGGCTGCTCCGCCGAGTACAAAGGGCATCGCTGCTTTTTCCGCATTGTCATTTGCATAGGTTAAAATATACAACACCATCTCTTCATTTTCTGACATCGTTTTCTCCTTTTTATTGAACTATGAATTATTTGCCAGGGCACGCTCTCGAACCTTCATCAGGTACTGTATCATTGGTCTGTAGAGCTGGTGTGTCCACTTGGCAAAGGGGACTTCGATGACCAGCATGGGAACTGCGATCATCAAATGAATGACATATATGTAGTAAGTCGACAGGGGCATTTCCAGTAAGCGGGTAAAATGAATCAAAATGCCGGTAAAGGTTGTCAGCCACAAAAGAAACAGAAAAGCCCAGTCTGAGGAGTGGGTGTGTTCATATACCGGTTTGCTTTTTTTCAAACGGCCAATGATGGCGTAGCTTGTTCCATATAGAATGGCAAAGGTAGAATAGTAACCCAGAAGCCTGATCGGGTTCCAGATGGAAAGAATCTCATCCCGCTGGAACCAGCGCAACCCAACGACCACCAGCATGAAAATAATGGTGTACCCGGTCATGATCAGCAGGTGAACAAACCACTGCATTCGCTGGGTATCGGTGTCACAGGAGGCAAATTTTTTCTGGGTCATAAGATGGACAACAAATTCCTTGATTTCTGCAATATATATGGAAAGCGGTATCCCCCGAATTAAAAACCTGCGCGAAGGTTGCTTCCCGTCCTTGTCCGGCAGGAGATACTGCTCTGGATCCCCGGTCACAGCGCTGAACATTCGATATCCGTTACTCAACAACAGGATTGATAGAACTCCCAGCATAATCAGGTCCAGGATCTCAATTACCGTGTTGGGAGCAAACACATTTAACGCCACTCTATCGGTCAGCATCGGTCCGTGAAAGAAATAGAATCCAAGCCCGACCAGGAGAGCAATAACCAGCATTGCCATCACCTCAAATAGCTTGGAGGTGTAAAACAGCCGAGATATTCCGGTCCAATCATACGTTGTTGTCAGATAGCGTCTGAGCCCCATCATGACTTCTCCCGGATTCGCATCTCGGGGACATGTTTCTGTGCAGTCTCCGCAGTAGTAACATAACCATGGATCCGGACTCTGCAATAGCTTCTCCTTGGCACCCAACTGCAAGTAACGAATCGTTTTTCGTGGAAAAGGGGTTGATTCGGTTGATAACGAACAGACTGCAGTGCAATTGCCGCAATTAAAACAGATACTGGCGTCGGCCACCCCAAATTTTTTCAAGTCCAGAATAAATTCTGGATCAACACCTATACTCATGATATTTTCTCCGTTCAAAAATTACATTTTACAGGAACTCGTTTGTCATCTGTTTTTCAAAAAATATTCAGGAGCTGTTTACTGGGGCACAATCTCGTATTTGAAGTAATCCCCGGCCTTTTCACCTTCAGACACCAGTCCATATTCCATGAGACTGGCTATGTACAACATCACCTGAGAGGTGGGAAGGCTGATGGCTTCTGCAATCTCCGGGACTGTTTTGCCCCCGACCTGCAGTTGCTCACTGATATTTTTAATGTCACTGTTTTGATTCTTATTCACAGCCCGAACTTGCTCAATGATTTTGCTACGCTCCTTACGCAGCGCCTTTAAAGCTTCTTTCTTTCCGTCCTTTTTCTTTTCGCTCATGAGTAGCACCAAAAATGGTTTTTTTTGTGATATCCCTTTCCTTAAGGCATCCTGTATCAGATAGGACAGGATAAGCAGCAGATAGAGACACCGGATGGTTTATAAGAATGGGACTTAGGATCGGCTCAAAAATACTCAAGTGTTTCCCCTTGGTGTCAAGGAAACAGGTTGCTGTGGCATTCTGTCAGCAAAATGTCCGGTCTTTATGGGACCTTTGCGGACAGTTTATGCCACGTTATTTTTGTACGATCCCTTATGCCGAAACGATGGCATCAACCATGTCCTCATATTGTTCCAATTTCCAGCCATTAATATCAATGGCATTTTCCGGACAGACAGCGACACAAGCGCCACATCCTGTGCAGAGAGCCTGAGCGACCCGCGCCTGTTTAATCATTTTCCCGTCAATTTCAACATCTTCCATATTGATGGCACCCTCTACCAGGCAGGCCGTCACACATTCGCTGTGTCCGAGACATCGCTGTGTATCGACCTGGGCTATAAATGGATCGAGTTCCACATAGCCCCTGGAAAGCAGGATAGATGCTTTTGCAGCGGCCGCCTGTGCAGCATTGCAGGATTCACCAATATCCATCGGAGCCTGGCAGGTTCCAGCCAGCAAAACACCGGTTTTAGCAAGCTCAACAGGTCTCAGTTTCGGGTGGACTTCCTGCAGAAAACGGTCTGCACTGACCGGAAGCTTCATCATCTCCGTCAGGTCACTGATATTGTTAGGAAGCATCCCAACTGAAAGAACTACCAGATCAACGTCTGCTTCTATCTCTTCACCAAAAGTGAGGGTGTCTTTTACCGATACTTTCATAGGGTACTGGCCGTCCGGGGTCTGTTCCACCATCGGACTGTTCTCCGGTTCGAAGCGCAGGAAGACCACATTGTTTTTTGCAGCCTCATCATAATACTCCTCCTGACCCCGGCCATAGGTTCTAATATCCCGAAAATATTCAAACACATGTGTCCCGGGATGTCGCTTTCGAATCTCAATGGCAGCTTGGAGAGTGGCAGTGCAACAGGTCCGTGAACAATGCTCATTATAATTGCCGTTTTCATCCGGTTCATGAATCCCGGGAACATGTCGACTACCCACACAATGAATCAGGGCCACCCGGCGAATTTTTTTACCATCTATTTTCAGTACCGGCCCCTCGCTTTTATCCTGTGCCATGGTCCGGATCAGTTCCGGCAGGGTAATCACCTGTTCATTTTCGCCATAACCATACTCTTTTGGCCGCGGGGTATACGTCTGAAAACCGCTGGCGAAGATCAGGGCACCTGTCTCTATCATAGTTTCTTCTTTTTCTGTCGGCACTTTTTCCGCATAGTACCCTGCAAAAGGAATATAGTGGCCAATATCCTTACCGCTGGTTGCCAGTTTTTTCAATTTTTCGAAGTCATCAGCAGAATCCGGACGCTTCTTTTCGACCGTGACTTTAAAATTACCAACGTACCCTTCAGATTGTACAATCTGACTACAGGTATATACGGTTACTTTTGGATCATTGACCACGGCAGTTGCCATTTCGGTAACGATATCGGCGGCATCTCCCCCTGTCGGAAAAAGCCTGTCAAGGTTGGCGACCTGGCCACCCAGAAATGGACTCTTTTCAATCAACGCGACATTGATGCCTCTCTGGGCAAGGTCTTGCGCAGCTCTGAGCCCTGACATGCCGCCACCGATGACGACTGCATGGTTACGGGCATCTACCCGGATCGGTTCGAGTGGAACCAGTCTTTTGGCTTTGGCAATGGCAGCTTTAACCAGAACAGTCGCTTTGGCTGTGGCTGGTTTACCATCATGGACCCAGCTGACCTGTTCACGAATATTGGCATGTTCATACAGGTACGCATTCATATCGGCCCTTTTAATGGCCCCGCGAAAGGTCGTTTCATGCAGGCTTGGCGCACAGGATGCGACAACAACCTTATTCACCTTTCCGCTCTTGATATCCTCCTGGATCAATTCCTGGCCCGGATCAGAGCACATAAACACGTTGGTATGAACCATACTGACACCTTCAACACCCTTAACATTTTCGGCAACCTGTTCCACATCTACATGATCGGAAATGTTGCCACCGCAGTGACAGATGTATACGCCGACCTTGTCTTCAGCAGTATCTTCTTTAGGTTTCGATGACATTTTTAGATTTCTCCTCTTACTGTGAAAATTTCAATTCCTTTGTTCAGGCTAAGCCTGTGCTTCAACCAGCTGTCTTCTGCCGATCGATGGGAGGTTGTTTCAGGCAGCAGCACTTTTTTTGGTCATGTACTTGGCTGCTTCTATGGCCGCTGCTCCGGCCTCGGTGATGGTATCAACGATGTCTTTGGGCCCCAATGCGACACCCGCAGCAAAAACACCTTCCATATCAGTCACTGAAGGTGCTGTCATGGGTTTGATTGATTTAATAAAGGCATCCGTATCACAGGAAACATCGCAAACACCTGCGGGATTCCACTCCGGAATCATCCCTAGTGATAGAACCACCAGATCATGGTCTCTGGTGACAACACCCCCATCTCCCTCCTGATTCTCGTACTTGAGTTTGACATATTGGTTATCACCCTGTTCAATTTTTGCGACTTTCGCTTTCACGAACTCAATACCCATGGCCTTGGCATTTTGAAAAAACTGTTCATAACCCTTTCCAAAAGCGCGAATATCCATGTAGTAAATCGTAATATCGCCCAGGGGTAGAGAACCTGAGAGAAGCATGGCCTGTTTGATGGCGTACATACAGCAGACCCTGGAACAGTAGGGAATCCCCAACGATTTATCTCTGGAACCAGCACACTGAACATAGGCGATTGATTCCGGCTCTTTCCCGTCTGATGGTCTGAGAACACGGTGATAGGGGCCATGGGGTGCCAGCAGCCTTTCCATTTCCATGGAGGTTATGACATTCTGCACATTGCCCTGGCCGTACTCTTTTTTCTGCTTTGTGGAGGTCAGTTTAAAACCGGTCGTTAGAATGGCAGTCTTTGCTTTAATATTGAAGTCTTCCGGCTGTTCAAGATAGTCAATAGCGTCGGTTGGACAGGCTTTGGCGCAACGGCCACAAAGGGTGCAATTATCCATATCCAAGACGGCTATCTGTGGAATCGCGTTGGAAAAGGGGATATAGACTGCCTTCCGCATACTGAAATTGCCCTGTTCTTCGTTTGGAACATACACCGGGCACACATATTCACACTGTCGGCATCCGATGCAGGTCTCCGGGTTAACGAATCGTGTTTTCTGGTTTACGACAGCCTCAATTCCATCAGATGTAGTCTGCAAATCTTTCAGTTCGCAGTAAGTGAACATCGTAATATTGTCATGATGAGCGGCCGAGGCCATTTTCGGCGTGGTAATGCAACTGGCGCAGTCAAGGGTTGGAAAAACTTTTGAAAGCCGGATCATTTTTCCGCCGACGGTGGCGTCTTTTTCCACGATAGCAACCTTAAAATCCTGATCCGCAAGATCAAGGGCTGCTTGAAGCCCTGCAATTCCACCTCCAACAACAAGGGCATCAAAATTCAATTCACGGCTGGCTTGCATGAATCTCTCCTAAATATCCGGAACAGAAACCAACAATCAGGTTCCTTCCGAGCTGGTTATGGTATGGTTTTGATTCGAGAAAACTCTCTTTCAGGCAGTCTTTTTTTCTCCCTCTTCAGGCAGACCCAATTCTTTGACTAGACTATTCATCTCGTTGATATTTTTCAAAAAAGCGCGATTACAAACGGTACAAATAGCAGTGAGTTTAAGCCTGCGAATATCGAGTTCCCGCTCTTTCATCATCTTGTATACCTGGTCAAGCCTTTTCGCCAGTGCTGTGTAGGCATGTTCATATGGACACTCCTCTCCACAGGACATGATAATGATGCCGCTGATGCCTTTTTTAAAACAGTCCAGGTAAAATTTTTCCGGGAATAGTACAGGCGCCCTGACTCTTAGGATGTAGGTGTTTGCAGGATAGCTCGAATGTGAGGATCCCACTGAGTCTGCCCCTGGATAAGCGCAGGTTTCAGTTGCCAAAATAAGAATTTTGCCCTCTGTCGGTACCTTCGTCTCGTCTGGCATGATGTTCCTATTGAAGTCTTAAAAATTAGGCCATAGAGCAAAATGAGAGCCCTCATTGAGTTACCATGGCCTTCCATAATTTTTCAGAAAATGTGAGCCCGGAGGATCAACTTCTCCTGACTCACTTTGTTCACTATCGTTATTCAGATTTTACTATTTCGTCCTTCGTATATAATGCTTGTCGTACCCATCTGCTTCTAAAAAACCAAGGTATTCATGGCCCACTTTACCGGACCAGGCAGGAATGTCGCTTCGGGTTCCGGAATCATTTGAAAAAATTTCCAGGACCTGTCCAACCATTACTTTACCAATACCTTTTTTTGCTTCCAGGAGTGGGCCCGGGCAAGCGCTTCCACGTGCATCCACATTGTCTGTGAACTCGATTGTACTCAGATCTTCAGCCATAATCGTCTCCTTTTTTATTTGGGAATAGATCATTTTCCGGTGATGAGGATTTTAAATTTCTTCATCAACTCAAATGTTTATGTTTTTACAAGTGACGCTACTGAGCCTATCTTCAGGTTACATGCCATAATCGGCTTTCCAGCAAAGTTGAAAATGAAACAAAAAATCACCGATGTTTGATTTTCTGCTATAAATAAAAGGGTTGAGAGGGATTTTTAGAATAAATACTCGTCTTAGCAAACAAATAGACTATTGACAGCTGTCAACCCTAAGCTCGTTACCCTTTATAAACTTGATACATTTTGAATGTTACTATTTCGTTTTCAGGTAACACTTATCCACCAATGGATGAAAAAGAGTATATAGGGAACAGCGGTGAGTTTAGTTCAATCTGAATTTTTTCCGGGGATACTAGTTTGTAATTGATGGGTAGCCGGCAAAGGTTTTCACTGGATCAGGCAGGCAGTCACTATATTCATAATATCAGACACTACGGCTGATATATTTGTATTTTTTTATAGGATTTGGCCTTTCACGAAACGTCAATTTTAAACTGCAGTGCTGAATGGATGCTCCGTTTTTCAATGGTTGACACATGTGCGAATGTTACTTAGAATGACGGTAACATGGAGAATGTTACGTAACACCTAATGTGGCTGAACCGGATAGGAAGATTGAAGAGTAGAATGAATAGTTGCCTTCAGAGATATCAGGTGTAAAGATACGATATTTCAACATAATCCAGCTTCACCATAAACATTTTGAAAGAAACAGGTTATGGAAGAAAAAGCCCACGATATCTGGAATCCAAGGTTTACAAAGAAAATCATAAACTCGATGACAGATGGCGTGTTTACAATGGACTCCGAAGGAAGAGTCTCCTCATGGAACCCTTCTATGGAACGCATTAGCGGTTATAGTGCCCAAGAGGCCATGGGAAAGAGTTGCGATATCTTACAATGCACCCGCTGCTTTGGAAAGGAGTGCCCAGCAGGAATCCAACAGTGTGGAATTTTGGAGCAGGGAGCTACCGAATCGAAAGAGTGCATGTTGGTGCACAAGGATGGAAGCAATGTACCTGTTATAAAAAATGCCGATGTGGTCAGAGATGAAGGAAATGTCATCATCGGCGTGGTGGAAACAATCACTGACCTCACTGAATTGAACAAGGCCAGGCAAAAGGCAGAAGCAGCAGCGCTGAAACTCCAGGAACAGTACCAGATGGGAAACATCATCGGTAAGAGCCATGAAATGCGCAAGGTATTCACAGCCATTAACGCCGCTGCTGCAAGTGATGCAACCATCCTTATCCAGGGGGACAGCGGTACCGGCAAAGAACTGGTTGCCGACGCTATCCACTATAACAGTGCCCGTAAATCCAATCCGCTTATCACCGTCAACTGTTCAGCCCTTTCGGAGTCTTTATTGGAAAGTGAACTCTTCGGGCATGTCAGGGGGGCTTATACCGGTGCTGTAGGTGATCGCACCGGCCGCTTTGAAGAGGCCAGAGGAGGAACAATATTTCTGGATGAAATTGGAGAACTAAGCCCATATATACAGGTCAAGCTGCTCCGTGTACTCCAGGAACGCGAAATAGAGCGTGTCGGCGAATCGAAAAAACGGAAGATCGATATTCGTATCATCACCGCGACGCATCAGGACCTATATCAACAGGTAAATGAAGGCCGTTTCAGGGAGGATCTTTATTACCGGCTTAAGGTATTTCCCATACATCTGCCATCACTTTACGAAAGAAGGGATGATATTCCGTTGCTGGTGGAGCATTTTATCAGGATACTCAATAAAAAAACCGGAAAACACATCCAGAATCTATCTCGTGCATCGATGCGAATCTTCATGGATTACGACTGGAGGGGAAACGTGCGGGAACTGGAAAATGCAATCGAACATGCTTTTGTACTCTGCAATCAAAAAGAAATCACTCCGGATGATTTGCCTATCGAAATTTGTCAATCCAACTCTTCCACAAGATCTTTGAAGACACCTTCCGGACCCAGATCCAAACCCAGAACGCATCTAAAAATGTCAAAGGAGCGATTGCTCAGGCTATTGAAGGAGTGTGAGTGGAATAAAGTCGAAGTGGGCCGACAGGTGGGCGTTAGTCATACGGCTATCTGGAAGTATATGAAAAAATGGGATATTCCTTTAAAAAAACCCTTCTAAACCTTCCTCTGACTATCTAAATTTTTCTGCCCGTTTGCATCGATACAGATCATTCAAACCTCAGGCATGGGCTTTACGAATCAACATTCGAAAAGCCCTGAGCCCTTCATGAAACGCGAACAACTGAAAAAAGCAAGACGGTTTCCTCGCTTAAATGCCTTTTGAGAGCAGTGTGGTGGCATAGTTCAAGCAGTGAGTTTTCGATGAAAGTATATCTTTGTTAGGCCCGTGATTCCAATTCATGGAGGTCGCTGGTCAATAGTCCGGTTCTTCTTTTAAAACCACGGATAATTTCACCGATGACATAGCAGGATACGAATATGAAAATAGCGATTGGTAGCGATGACCAGAAAACAATTCGAAAAAAACATTTTGGTGAGTCGCCCTATTATATAATTTGCGAAATAGTTAAAAATGAACTGGCAGGAAAAGAGGTTCGCGAAAACACTTCGATCGACTGCCACACTTCACACCATGGGCAATCCGGAACGGTGATGAACCTGCTTTCTGATTGTCAGTTTTTTTTCGGCCGCAGCATGGGGGTGAAATCAATGCGAAACATAAGCCGGAAAGGTATCAAATGCCTTATTACTGATATTGAAACTATAGATGAGGCGATTATCTGTTTTCTCAGTCGTGAAATCGGTCGAATCAGATGTTTCAATGCGCAAGAGGACGGTCTTGTTCCATACCCATAGCAAATAGTGGATATGCAGCTTATTATAGTTATCCCGCAGAACAACTGAATGGATACCGGTCAATTGGCGGCAGATTGACCCATAATACTAAAGACATCTAATATAATCAAAAGAATTGCAAAAAGGAATTGTGACAAGAAAGAGGGAAAATGAGGAACGAATATGATTTAATGGCAAAAATTTATGACCCTGTTCTATACTTTGCCATGAGGCCAATCAGATTGATGGTTTTAAATGAACTGCTCCAGTACAGTGATAAGGCCATTATCGATATATGTTGCGGGACTGGTGATCAGTTGAAGGTGCTGTCAAAAAACGGGTTTAAAAATCTTCACGGTCTTGATTTATCCAGATCAATGCTGGCAGTTGCAAAAAAGAATGCTTCTCAATTAAATATCTATAATAAGGATGCGACAAAAACGGATTTTGATAAAGAAACTTTTGAAAGTGCAATCATCAGTTTTGCTTTACACGAAAAGGATCGACACACTCAGGAGGGGATGATCAACGAAGCCCATCGGATTGTTAAAAAAGATGGCCTGATCATCATTATCGACTATGCCTTTGACCAGAAGTCGTCCATCATCGGCAAAATTGGAATTAGCATTATTGAAAGAATCGCAGGCAAAGAACATTATCAGAATTTCAAAAACTACCTGAAGAATAACGGGTTACCAAGTTTGCTGAAGAATGACCGGTTCAGGTTGATAAAAGAAGACAGAAAACTGTTCAACAGCGTTACCATATCCTCTTATCACAGGCTATAACCATTTTACAGAAAGCCAACTGGAAAAGAATGGCCCTGTGACCCGGGGCCCCAATCCGGATGATCGGCGCCAGTATCTCATCTGCCCATATACCCCGTACGCCTCCCATATCTGATGCTGCAATTGCTAAAACTCGATAGAATCATAACTATATTTTTATTTTTTAGAATCTTTGTTTGAAGATTCGTGTGTCCCGGAATTTAACTGGAGTGGCGGAAAGCATCTCGTTGGATATCCTGCAGGTGGAACCCGACAACCAGGAGGCCCTGATCATGTTGATCCTGGCCCATACGGACAAGTTCAAAACCGAGATCAATCCAGCATTCGGGAATGCTATCAACGTCGTTGAACCACTTCAGGACGGAGGGAGCCAGATCTATTATTGCGGTATCATTTATGAACACCGCGCAAAAGCTCACTTGGGCAGGAACGTACCGGACGCCAGCGGCATGGCCTATGATGATTTCATCAAAGCCATGGCCGAGTATGAAAAGGTGCTTGAAAGTCAATCCGAAGGTATCCAGGATGTGATCCTGCGCTGGAACACTTGTGCCCGCATTATCAACGAAAATCCGAATCTCATACCGTTTGAACAGGCCCGTGAGGTTGAGTTCACGGATGCTTACGAATAGACAGAAATCGTAAACACCCCGGCCCTTCAACCCCGGGGTGTCCGGTTCAATTGCAGTATCGTCCATACAGCACTGAACATTGTCTCAGCAACCTTTGACTTCTATTTTAACGGGAATCGGCCTATACTCTGGTTTTCAGCATTGAATGAAACCCCTCACCGTTTTATGGGTCAGATATGAGCCAAGCATACTTAGAGAATAACGCGAAAGATCCCGATGTCAAAACCACTGCCTCGGGTTTACAGTACAAGGTGTTGAAAAAGGGCAAGGGAAAGTCACCAAAAATGACGGATAAGGTCGTTGTGCATTATGAAGGACGGCTTGTTGACGAAACTGTTTTCGATTCCAGCTATCAGCGGGGAAAACCGACAGAATTCAAGGTAAATGGTGTTATAAAGGGCTGGAGCGAGGCATTGACAATGATGAGCAAAGGAAGCCAATGGGAATTGACGATTCCTCCAGATCAAGCCTATGGCACCAAGGGAATTCCAGGTGTCATTCCGCCCAGTTCTGTTTTGATTTTCAAAGTGGAACTTATAAAAATCGCCAAATCCTTTTTCGGGTTTTAACCCGCGAGTAGTCATTATTCCGTTTGGATAAAACGGTTTTGTTTGATACCAGTATCAATAGACCAAATGGGGACCACCTCCAAAGGTTTAAAAAATAGCTTTTTCTGTCTCTTCTCATTGACTCTTCGGTTGTTCCCGATATCCTTTCCCTAAAGCTTTTTTTTTGGCAACTTTTCTTTACCTTGTGTATCCAGCAACTTCATGGATGAATATTGAGTTCTAGTTGCACCAATTTCTTTTGACCAAATAATATGATCAATTCCGATAAAATTCGTTTAAAGATTTACCTGAGTGTATTCGCTACCTTATTGGTTTTCGGTACTGCCGGGTTCATGTTACTTGAGGGGATCTCTCTTGTAGACGCTTTCTATTTTACCATTGTTACCATGGCTACGGTCGGTTATGGTGACATCCACCCACAATCGGGATTGGGGAAAATCCTGGCTTTAATAATTATTGTCGGCGGTGTTGGAACATTTCTGGGAGTTGTGGCCAGTATTACCGATTTGTTTGCCAACCGCAGGGAAGAACTGCTGCATCGAGAAGACTTTATGACGCTACCCGAAACAGACCTGAAACACCTCGGTGGAGATATCAACAGGGTCTATAGTCTACTGTCTTTGGAATGGCTTCGGTATATTCGCTATTTGAAAGACAACTATGGTTACCTCTATTCCCTGGCAGTACGGCTGAATCCTTTTGATTCTGACGCCAGCGCTGTGGTGGAGAAGCCCTGATCTGATAGAAAAGGATGAATTTGTGGGGAGCGATGAAATTCACTGATTCCACCGCCATGGATTCTATAACATGCTGAAGGATTCTACCAAAAACCCTCCGCAATAAGCCCATCTGGCTATACGTTCAACTTATTGTTGAACCTGGTCGCCACAATTGACCTAGAGATATCCGGTTAGTTTGGTGTCATGCTGTAGGGAAGCATCCCGGCCTTCAGTCGTCAGGTAGTCTTCCACATGTCGAAAATAAAATTTATAGTGATCACCGACCACTACTTCCAGATCCGCTTCAAAACTTCTGGCATATGCACCAGCGCCACAGCTTTCTTTTTCTGACACTTTGCATTTGATGCCATGATTAGAAACGAGCTTCAATTTGTCGTTATAAAAAACCAACGACATATTATCCCCAAGTTCTTCATCGGCAATTTCTCTGGCTTGCAGCTCAGCAGAATTAAAATCGTTGGATGAGTCACTTGATTCAAGTTTGACAACTTTCATTTTCTACTCCGATTCTTTCTTTGTTAAACTGGTACGGTTGCATCAATACAACGTTGTTACCATACTCATTATAATCCAATTATCACAAAAACCTTTTTATGGAACCGTTTTTAACTGGATATGCTACCGGTTTTCTTGGAAGGTTAATCAAAAACAGGATGAATAACAATTATGAGGGTAAAAGATTCATACTGGAATAACCGTGCCAAAGATGCCGAGGATTTTAGCCTTTGTAAAACAGAGTTTTACCTGCAGGAACCCACTATTAAAACCAGCAAGAAAGCCTGCGTGGTGCGCAGTAAATAATGCAGTGGGAACCAGCGAATCAAAATGGTGACAGGAACGGCCGGCATTAAAAGGCCAACAAGCACACCTGAGGGCCCTCAATTTGAATCGGATTGCAGCTCTTTGGTATGCCGATAGACAGCAGAGAGATAGGCCCCTTTGTGAACGTAATATGACATGCGATCCAGTTTCAGGTAGTTCATACCACCATCGCAACGATCTGCTACCTGTTTTCGCTTAATCTCCTTAAAACGAGCAGCAGATGCACTGTTGCTCATCAATTGTCTGATGTAGAGTGCGACCAGCTGTGCCTGGTCATCCCGGCCCTGCCAGCCGAGACCGGCGGCTTCCACCATACCCATCAGAAACAGATCATCCCGTTCCGGATGAAAAACGTTCAGATAGAGCTGGGGAGCAGAATCAGTCCAGTTTAAAAGGGCCTTGTCGATGAAATCATATGCCAACTCGTACCCTGTGGCTTCCATGATCAAGTCATACTCGGCCCGGGAATCATTTTCAAAGACCACTGTTTTTTCTGATATCGACTGTATTCCGGGGCGGGGTGTAATATCTCCATGACCAATGTGGTGAAGTATCAGGGTATTAATGACTGGATGAGATTCGTACAATCGATAGTCAGGATCGGGCAGGCCATAGTCACTCGGCTTGCCAACAAGAAATCGGATGAGCGTTCCATCGACGAACTGCTTTAGCCTGTTTGGCAGCTTTATTTTCCCCCCGATGGTATCAATGGGTTTTCCCAGTGCAAACTTGGGGATAAAGTGGTATCCCCGACGAATCAGAATATCCACTGATTTGGCCTGGTGAACTGCATCCACAGCGATATCACTGCCGCTGTTACCGCAGCCGATAATCAACACCCGTTTGTCCCTGAAAAGGTCTGCTGATTTATATTCGGCACTGTGCAATCGGGTTCCGGTAAAGTTTCCCGGCAGATTGATGCGATGAGGCTTGTGCAGGGTACCATTCGCAATCAACAGTCCCGCCGTTTTAACGATTTCCTGGCCATTCGCGGTCTCTATAGTCAGTTCCCAGTGGTCTTCTTCCGGTCTTGCCGCCACGACTCGGGTGCTGAAACGGTAATCCGAATATAGATCAAACTGTCTGGCATAGGCCTGAAAATATTCCTTCATTTGATCATGTCGCGGATAGGTAGGCGTATCCGGCGCCATCGGAAACTCTTTGAACTCTGTCATGGATTTGGATGAAATCAGATGCGCAGAGTGATACATAGTGCTGGTAGGGCTGCTGATGTCCCAAAGACCGCCGACATTGTCATGAATTTCAAATCCGATAAACGGGACCTGGTGTTGTTTTAGTCTTCTGGCAGTACACAGTCCCATTGGACCGGCACCAATAACGGCATAGGGCAACATATCTGAACCTTGACAGTTTGTTTAATCGAAATAGAAACCAGTTGATTCATGGTACTATCTACCATATCAGTTTGTCACCAAAGGAGAAACGGTGTAAGACCCCAATCACATTTTGATGAACTGCTGATTAGAAAACGTTTCCCTTCAATTATGGAAAATCCTGGAAAGGGGAAATAACTAAAACCCTGAGATCAACGTTTTTATCTTTTTCTTGCCTATTGAAAAGGTAACATGTAGGGTTGCCTTGTCCTGGAAATCCCAGACAGCATCAGAATTGCTGAAAGGGTGTTGGTCTGGTTTTTTTATTAAACCCGCTAAAAATTTGGTAACAGGAGATTAATATGAATATTTGCTATCCGGTCGAGACAGAGCAGGGGAGCAATAATGTTCTCCACGGTCATTTTCGATTAGCGCCACGGTTTTTGGTCTTCAACACAAAGACAGACGAGGCAATGTCTGTTGAAAATCAGCTGGGAAAAGATACTCATGACATCAGTGTTCCACTGGCGTCTTTGAATGAGATGGTGATTGATGCTGCTGTCGTAGGTGGTATCAATAGATGTGACTTAAAAAAAATCAACAAACAGGGGATCAAGGTATTTCGGGCTGCAGGGCCGACAATTGATGAGAATACCAAAGCCCTTATGGAAGGAAATTTGATTGAGTTGACTCAAGGTAACATACACAGGGGGCGCCATTGTTTATAAAGCCAGTTGCTGTGGGCAGGTTTTAATTGACCTGCGCATTCGTCGTTAAGCAACTGAAAATAGTGAAATGCGCTTACCTGTTATTTCAGATTCCCGGCAGGCCTTCCCCTTCCGGGTAACAAGCATCATCCTGGCGAAAGCCGGAGTCCAGTCTAAATCTTGACTGGACTCCGGTTAGTCAACGCAACAGACTTCGAATCAGTTCTTTTCACTTTATTTTTGCACTGATTCCACATCGTTTTCATCTCCTCTCCCCTATACTGGCTTTAACAAATTCGTCTCAAAGGAAGTAGTTGTCAGATGACAGCCTGGCCGGTTGTAAAAATGGCAAGGTACCTACCCAATGTCAAATAGTAATCAAGCACTTTTGAATATGGCCGGATCGCATGGCTTCAACAGGTGTTCCAAAAAACTCAAAATATCCTTAATTTTTCAGTTACTTAATAACAATGTTACAAGTCTAATTCATTGAATGCATAACTGGCGTGTGATGCGTTGGGGCAGGAAGCAGAGCATGTCATTGATATATATAATATTAATCCACCATAATTCAACACGTCTTTTTCAGAGAAATCATCAACAAATCGGTTCGCCCTTTCTCAAGGGCGGGTGTCTGAAGCAATGATTCACAGCATCCGGTAACCGAATTGAAGTAAAAGCCAGGGAACTGGCAGTGCTGTGGTTGAATGATCTGCTGGAAGTCATTTGAGACATCCGTTCACGCCTGGATGGGTGCGAATTCGCCACCCCTGGTAAATTCTTTGATGAGTTCACTGATTTGTTCCGGAACCTCCATAGGGGCCAGATGACCAGCGTCTGCCAGGGTGATCGCCGTGCTGTTTTTACATTTACGGCAGAATTGATCAATCGCGCCGGCCTGCAAAACATCAGAATGTGCCCCCCGAATGATCAACACCGGAACCCTGACCCGTTTTGGCCAAAACCAGATATCAAACGGGTAGTTTTCAAAAATCCGGGCTTCAGCCTCCGGCGGACACAAGAGTTCGACAGCCCCATTTTCTGAGGGTTTTAACCCATAGGTGACATAAGACCTGACAAACTCATCCTGAAACCGCTTAAACAGGGGCTTTGTCTTCAAATAGGCATAAGCCTCCTCCCGGTTTTTCCAGCCGTTTTGCCGTTTCCTGGAGCGTTTGGCCAGAAAAAAAAGATCTTTGCGGCCAATGACGGTGATGAACATCATGGCTAAAATATATTTCCAGGGTAGAAGAACAGGATCGATCAGAACAATTCGTGAAAAAAGATCGGGCCGCCTGACGGCTGCGAACATAGTGGAAACAGCACCGACACTATGCCCGACACCAACGACAGGTCCGGGTTGTTTGGCATCAAGAAAATCAATCAGATCATCTGCCACGCTCCGCCAGGAGGTACTGCCTTCGACCTGGGCGTCCTGCCCCCTGAGTCCAAGGCCCAGGACCTTGAAGTCTGCCGTCAGCATGCGCAAAAACGGCAGATAGACACTAATGGGAAAACCGTTGGCGTGATAAAAATGCAGCGGTGTCTTGTCCTGATCGCTATCCAGGTAGCTTAAATTCAGGTTGTCAACCTGATGAGAATCACAGCGAAAATCGAAATTAGGTTCCATATGCCTTATGTTGGTGCGCCGTTCCCGGATCCGAAAATCAGCGAACAAAGTCTGTTTTTAACCTGCCATGCGATCAATGAGCCCTTGATATCTTTATTATCTTAGCCCGGCGGATGTCTTTCTTTGATTTCTTCACTGAGACTAGTGGTATCCCATGCTTTTTCCTCTTCTGAACTATAATCCAGGTTTTCGGTCTGCAGGATTTTTTCCAGATCTTCTCTTGATTGCCGCGACTTGACAATATAACTTTTGCGATCCTCCCATAGCGGGCGCAGGTCCTCAATCGCTTTTTGGTCATGTTGCTGAAAAATCCGGGCTGCCCGACGTGCCTGATAGGCCCTGAATCCTAGTATTTGCAAGGCTTTCGCGCCCATTTCCAGCGAGGAGTGCAAGGTATCTCTGACGGAGTCAGTCACCCCTATATTCAGTAACTCATAAAGGTGACTGCGGTCGATGGCCCTGGCCAGGATTTTAACTTCGGGGTAGTGCTCATGAACCATGGTAGCAATCCCCAAAGCTGTTTCCGCATCATCAACAGCAATCACAAGCAGTTTGATGTCAGCAATACCAGCTGCATCAAGCAAGTCCAGTCGACTGGCATCCCCATAAAACACCTTGAACCCGAATTTACGGACCATTTCGATATGGGTCGGATTATGGTCCAGGACGGTGGTTCTGATGTTATTCGCATTCAAAAGTCTTCCCACAACCTGGCCAAATCTACCGAACCCTGCGATGATCACGTCGCTGTCTTCACCCTGAACCTGGTCAGGCTTAATATCTGCTTCCTCAGTCTGAAACAGAGGCTGCAGGAGTTTTTCATTGATAATCATCAGGACCGGGGTGATTAGCATGGAGATTGCCACAACCACCACCAGGATATTGATCAATTCAGTCGGTAGCACCTGTTGCTGAAGGGTAAAGCCGAAAAGAACAAATGCAAATTCACCACCCTGGGCCAGGCTGAGCGAAAACAGCAGGTTCTGGCTCCAGTCCAGTTTGAAGACCCTGGCCAGAATCATAAAAACACCTGCTTTGGCAACAATCAGCAACAGCACCAAGACAAGGATGTTGAGGGGGTTATCCAGGACCAGCCCGAAATTAATGCTGGCACCAACCGATATAAAGAACAGGCCCAGCAGGATTGCCTTGAACGGATCGATGACCGTTTCGAGTTCATGTCGGTATTCGTTATCGGCCAGTACGACCCCTGCCACGAAGGTTCCAAGCGCAGGTGATAACCCGATTTTCATCATCAGATAGGAGATACCCAGGACGATCAACAGGGCCAAAGCTGTAAAGATCTCCCTCAGCCTGGTTTCTGCAACAAAGCGGAACAGGTATCGCAACAGGGTTTTGTTCAGAATGATAGCTGCCGTAATAAATAAAACGATGGCGACAGCCTGCTGCCAGCCTGACAAGCCATGCCCAGAGTCCGCTGGACCACCGGCTGTCTGAACAGCCAGCAGGGGCAAAAGGGCAATAATGGGAATAACGGCAATATCCTGGAAGAGGAGCACAGAAAAACCTGATTGACCCGCCGGGGTTTTCATCAGGCCCTTCTCCTGGAAACTTTGTAATACGATTGCGGTGGAACTGAGAGCCAGAATAAGGCCCACTGCAAGACCCTCACGTAAATTCAGACCGAAACCCAGGCCGATGCCTCCAATCAGCAATGCGGTCAACAATACCTGCATTCCACCAAGCCCCAGTATGGACTTTCTTAGCTGCCAAAGCAGTTTGGGGCGCAATTCAAGTCCGATCAGAAACAGCATCATGATCACACCCAGTTCCGCAAACGACATGACTTCATGCTGTTCCTGACCAATAAAGCCAAGCAGGAAGGGCCCAACGAGGACACCCGCCAGCAGATAGCCGAGCACAGAACCGAGTCCAAGTCGTTTTGCCAATGGAACGGATACGACAGCTGCGATCAGATAGATCAATGCTTGTGCGATAAATCCTCCGCCATGCATAACAACCTCACAGAATTAAATTTAGGGATTCCAGCTCAAGGGCTGCATCGAGATTGACGTTGTCATCCCGCAAGCTTTCCAGCAGTTGCTTGTACTGTGACGCAAACCGGGGAATATCATTTTCTTCGGAGAGTGCGTGCGTCCCCTGCACGAGAAAAGGGGGCAGGTAGATCATGCCACACAGTGAGGCGGTCTGACGGAAAGGGGCCAACAATTCCATTATGCGATACTGGTTGTATCCATTTGGTTGATATGCCTCTTGCGGACCACCGGTTGAGATGGCAGAGAAAAGATATTTCCCTGTCAACGCCTTGCCTTTGGCCCCATATGCAAAGTTATGTTCCAGCACCAGATCCTGCCACTCCTTTAAAATTGCGGGGCTGCTATACCAGTAGAACGGATGCTGAAACACGACCAGGTCATGCTCGAGCAGAAGCTGCTGTTCTGCTTTAACATCAATATTGAAATCCGGGTAGCGCTCATAAAGATCATTCACCCGGACACCATCCGTCTCAGCCGCCGCTTGAATCAGACGACTGTTTACCTTTGATTTCTGCAGAACGGGATGGGCAAACTGGATTAGTATTTTCATATGTCACCACGATTCATTTCAGGATGTTGTGCCCGGTTTTCTTCTCACTGGCACTATGTGCGCTCTTCCCAGTGTTTGTTGAGACAGTTCCATCAAACAATTCATCCGGTGTTTGTCAGGCATGATTTCTAAGCTTCAGCTCGACCGGATGGGGATTCAGGTAGACCTGGTCCTGCAGATAGGCTTCATTGTACAATCGGGTATAGTGATTAATCAGGGTAACCGGAACGATCAGAGGGACCAGTTCCCGATGATAGTCCTCTATGACCTCCAGCAGCTCATTTTTGGCGTCTGCAGAGATCTTTTTTTTGAAATACCCCATGGCATGGTGTAGAACGTTTACGTTTTTCTTGACTGTGGCTTTCAACCCCATGGCTTCCATCATAACTGCAAAATAATCATTTAATAACATTGCGGTGTCCTGCTTTATGGCATTTCCCACCAGCTTGCCCAATTTCCTGAGATGCGAAGGGCTATGAGCCATCAACAGCAGTTTGTGTGTCATGTGAAAATGGATCAGCCCCTGCAGCGAACCATCCGAAGCCAGGAATGCTTTCCAGCGAGCGACTGCAAAAAGCCGTTCAATGAAGTTTTCACGGATGCCATCATCGTTCAGGCGTCCGTCATCTTCAACAGGAATCAATGGAAAACGACGAATAAACTCGCCGCCGAACATACCAGGCCCTTTGCTATAGGGAATCCCCTTTTCGGAATAAAGCTTGGCGTCTCGCAGCGCCGAACTCGGAGACCTTTTCTTGAAAACAAATCCACAAAGTTCCTCGGTTTCCAGCAGGTCCAACTTTGAATGCGACCATGTCATCATCCGTTCAGTATGATCGATCTTCGTTTTCTGGGTTAACAACCGATAGTTCTCCGGTGTCCCGACGAGCCGCATCGCCTCCCGGGGAGTCGGCAAACCGCATTCAACCTCCGGGCAGACCGGCACCCATTCTACATATCGTCCCAGAATATCTTTTAAAAAACGGTTCAGTTGGTGGGAACCGTCATACCTTACAGATTCTCCCAGCAGGCAACTGCTGATGCCGACCTTGATTGGTTTCATTTTAAGCCCTCGACTCATTTTGGCAGGTGGCACACCACCTGTTACAAATTAATGGTACTCCGGATGACTTTTATTCAGTTAATCCTGTTGCAGACTGCATGCCTAATCATTATCGGGAACAATAATTGCGGATATACTCCTTGAAACATCCATTATCATGGGATCAGAACTCACACCAGAATCCACATGCAGGCAGAGCCAAATAATGACCTATGGGTGCAGGTTTCTTTTCAAAATGGACAAAAAGGGGTTTTGCTGCTGATCGAACGCTTTAAATCACCCCCAGCTTAAAATGGCGGAGTCGATTCCTATGTGAAGATCAGAAGAAAGCGTTCAGCACGAACCTTGCTGATTGAGGGACTTGATTAGAGATCTGAACGATCTATTTATCTAAGATAATGATTCCATTTTTGATGGCAAACTGAGTGATTTCAGCCGTATTATGAAGATCCAGTTTTTCCATCAGATTGCTGCGATGATTCTTAACCGTTTTAATACTAATGCCAAGATTGCCGGCTATCTCTTTATTCGTCAATCCTTCTGCTATTAACTGCACGACTTCCCGTTCCCGGGTGGTTAGTGAAATCTCCGAGTCTATGGATTCTGATTCGGAAGCTGTGTTTTGCCGAATGAAACGGTTGATTACCTTTGTGGAGATAGCGGGGCTGAGGAAACTCTCACCTTTGTACGCAAGTTGAATGGCTGTGATCAAGTCCCGGGGAGCGCTCTTTTTGAGCAGATAACCGCTGACACCAGACCTCAGTGCTTCGGTGATGTACTCTTCATTTTCATGCATCGTGAGAATCAAGACCTTCATCTCCGGCCGTCCTTTTTTGATGGCTTTAACTGCCTCCAATCCGTTGAGAGAAGGCATGCCGATATCCATCACCACAACATCTGGTTCAAGGGTCAAGGCCTTTTCAACAGCTTCCCGTCCGTCTTCGGCTTCCCCGATCACAGAAATATCCGTCTCTTCCTCCAGTAAAGCACAGAGTCCTTTTCTGACGATGGTGTGATCATCAGCCAATAATACACGGATATTAGGCATTATCTTTCTCCTGGTTTATGGGGACTCTAGCATGCAGGGTGGTTCCTTTGTTCGGTGCGGTTAGAATCTTGAATGAACCATCAAGCAGGTCCAGTCGTTCGCGCATGCCCAGCAGGCCAAGCCCTCTCTCCTCTATTTTTCGCGATTGGACTGACTCGAGGTCGAAACCAACACCATCATCAGAAATAATCAGTTCTGTGTTCGTGTTTGATGTAATCAATTGCGCACTGATGGTTGTTGCCTTCGCATATTTGGTGATGTTGGTCAGTGCTTCCTGCAGAATACGATATAAGGCTACGGCAACGGTCCCGGGGATAGTGATGCCTGGAACCTCTTCTGCTGAAAAATGGATCGTCTTTCCCGTCCGTTCCTGGTATTGGTTCAAATACCAGCGTAAGGTGGGTGTCAGTCCCAGATCATCCAGAATGGTCGGGCGCAGGTCCAGAGAAAGGTCATGAATTTGATCGTAAAGATGCTCGATGGCATTTTCAGTTTGATGAAGCCTGTCTGAAACGATCTTGCGGCAATCAATACCCAGTTTATTCCGGATCAGGCTCAGATTGAGGCCAACAGCTGTTAGTGTCTGTCCAAATTCATCATGAAGCTCTATGCTGAGCCGTTTTCGCTCATTTTCCTGTGCTTCGATGATATGAGCAGACATGCTTCTGAGCTCCTCTTCGTGCTTTCTGAGGTCTCTCAGAAGCTGGTTATTTTGTATGGCAATGGCCAATGAGTTACCTACTTCCCAGCAGTTGCTGTTTATGGCTTCAGTTCTTAAATCTTTTGTGATGCTGCCCAACAGTATGGTTCCGAGTAGTTCTTCTCCGTAGATGATTGGTGACAAAAAATAAACGGCACCCGGGAACAGTTCTGACCATTGGTCTGCGTATAGTGGTATATCTTCCGACAGATCGGCCGAATGACTGTTTTTACCTTGTCTTAGCTGTTCTAACGGGAGTTTATGTCCGGGAATACTGAACTCCTGGCTGATAAACCGGTCTGCTTTCTGATAGCGCAACAGAGCGGTGGTTTGAGGATCATCTTTTCTAATCAGCAGAATGCCGATAATTTCACAACCAAAGACCTGCTGCATGGGCTCCATCAGAGTTTCGGCCACAAACTTAATAGAAACGGCATTCAGGATGGCCCGGTCGATTTCATGCATCAATGTGAGGCGTTGGGTCGTTTTTTTAAGGGATTTTTCTACCCGTTTGCGTCGCAGGATATTCATACTCAAGACAAGAATAATCAGTGTCAGACCCAGAATTCCAAGGAACACTGCTAGAATCAGCATTTTATACTGATAGTAAAATGAAATGGGCTGATTGATGACGATAGAGTCTACTGGTAGTTTTCGTTCCGATATGCCAAATTTCTTCAGCTGCTGGAAATCAAACATGTAGTGTCCTGCCGCACTTTTCTGAACGGGCATGTTTTGGACCTTTTCACCCCTCAGGAGTGCTTGTGCCATACGGGCAGCGATTTTCCCCTGTGTATAACCACTGACCAGCAATCCACCCAGGATTCCATTGCCTAGATAGCTGTCCCATAGCGCATACACCGGAACCGGGCTGCTGGCAGTGATGGTGCGGGCACTCTCCTTCATGGAAAACAGTTTGCCATTGATGTCCTTGGTGTAATTAACCAATAGAACGGTGTCGTCTTTTGAGAGTGATTGCAGGACCTTTTGCAACTCTTCAACTGCCATCTGCTCGGTAAAGTGAAAATTGATTCTGTCTTTGAAAGCCCTCAACACCAGCATGAAAGACTTAATGGTTGAAATGCTGGTGGGACTGTTGTCCGTAATGATGAGCATGTGTTTGAGATTCGGGGTCAGTTTTAGAATCAACTGGATATTCTTTTCGATGTCTACCTGCTCGATCACACCGGTGATGCGTTTTTCACCAAAGAGTTTGTTCTCATCCAGAAACTTTACACCGCAGAAGACAACAGCAGCATTCGGAAAAACCTCCTCCCGGTGAGTCAGCAGAAAATCCAGAGCATTCTCATCTGTGGAAATAACCACGTCGACAGGTCTAGATCGATATTTGTGTCGATAGAGTCGATATAAATTGGCGAAGTGGTCCTCATCGACGTTTCGTTTGGTATCCATATATTCAAAATCGACTTCCACCCTATCGGTTTTTAACACATCAATGATACCCCGGCTGAGGTCGTCGTTCCACTTCTGCCCTTTGTGAAAGGAGTGAAGAATGAGGACACGTTTCTTTGGGGATGCAGCGGCGAAAGCGGGGAACAGTGGCACAAAAAGCAGACTATAGGCAGAGGTCAGGAGAATGAACCATAAAATGAGTCTCCCTCGACTGGACCGGGTCATTTTACAAGCCTCTTTGATAATTTGAGTCTTTTACTGTGGGCATCATGCAAAACATGACATCTAATCAGGGCGTTTTCAGGTCAGAACCCACTCTTTGAAATAGACGGTCTGCGGTAATGGTGTCAACCCCAAGACCCAATTTCTTTACGCTCTTTTCACCTTCAGGTAGCACCATGGCGGTCCCCCTGCTTCCACAGACATGACCATCAACCATCACAATCTTACCCCCGACCACGGTCATGTATGCCTGGTTACGTTCTACATCAAGGACTGTAATGTCGGCATCTGCACCCGGAGTGAGCTTGCCTTTGTTGACCAATCCCAGCATGGCAGCCGGGTTGGTGCTGGTTTTCAGAACGAATTCGGCCATAGTGAGGGCTTTAAAATCGACCAGTGCCAATCCATTCTCCACAATTACATTGCGGGGAATCCCTCCGCCATCGGTTGCAATTGCATCCACAGTGAAGCGTCCATCCTTGTTTTTAGCAGTGGCCAGAAGAAAACGGGAATCGGCGGGATTAATGTCGAAACTGACACTCAGATCTGTCTTGGCATCTTCCCATTTTTTAACGGCCATTGGTCCAGTCTGTAAAATTGTCTCATCACCCTCTTCGACCATGATGTTGACTCGACCGTCCTTGATGGCGTTTTTCATCCCTTCGTAGTCTGGTGTATAGCCGAACAACTTGAGGGATATAGGTGTCGCCTTGCTGAAGGATTCTCCATCAACAAAACGCCCGCTGGTTCCATTGATCGGAGAGAGGTAGGATTCCGAAAATATGTTGGGGCGGGACTCAAGTGCAGAAATGGCTTCCAAAGCTTCGTTGAGCGAGGTCGTAATCTGCCCCCGGCAGTAGCTGTTAATATGAGCCAGATGCAGCCGGCTGTCACCTGCCAGTTCCAGAGCTTCCAGAAAACCATCGAAATTAGACCCACTTTTAGTCGTGCCGGCGTGAAAGGCGCAGTATTTATTCTGCTGATGTGCCAACTCTATACAACGACGAGTCGCGCTGGGTGTCAGGGGCAGATGGCCCCCCAGAATTTTAATGCCAATGGCCCCCGCAGCAACAGCATTGTTCAAAAGCTTTTTTATAGCTGCCTTGGAAGGATTGTTCCCTTCAATTGTTAGTCCGGGAGCCACGGCATGTATGCAAAGTAGATTTAAGCCCGCCCCGTTTTCTGCCATCATCTTCCAGACGGCTTCTACGGGTCCTGCAACGTCAAAGGCTGTGGTTACACCCGCCCTGGCCAACATTTTGTGGGCACTGGATCCGCCAACCAGAGGGGAGGCATGCACGTGCGAGTCGATGATACCTGGAACAACCGTATACCCTTCCAGATGTTTGACCTGCCGGGCAAGTGAGGGAGAAATATTCTGATTGACTTCAGCAATCTTTCCAGAAGAGATGGCAATATCCTGGATACTGTTGATGCTGTTAGCCGGATCAACAACGAGCGGACCTTTCAGTAGCAGATCAAATTCATTAGCCATATATTTTCCTTTCTTTTGAATGACGGGTCGGTTTTTTGTTTTAACCTATTCTGGCATTAACCTGGAAAGCTGGTCCATCAATCCTTGAATGTGTGTGCACTTTTCAATGGACATGATCTGGTTGAACAACGCTTCCGGAACTGTTTTAATGCCGGAAAGGCGAACACAGTCTTCGAATTTGTGTTGAATATCCGCCGCTGACAACGGGTTCTGCAGGGAGCCTTTCAAATACACAATCTCAATCTCATGGATAGAACCATCATGCAGTTCAATTCGGCTCAACAGAGGTGTTGTCAGGCTCATATTGTCCGTATCCGGGATGGTTTCCTGTCTGATACGCTTCAGAAAACTCACGACATCGAGATCGTGAACGGCTTCTTCGGTAAAATGCTGTAGAGAAAGTGCCCCCTCCAACAGAATACGGGCCGCGTTGTAGTGAAGGCTGAATCGGGCTTCCATTTCGTTCTGCGGACGATCGAAACGCAGATTTCTGCTAAATGTTTCCGGTAACCAGGTTGTGGCCAGTTTAATGCTCTCCGGCGCTATCTGATGTGTTGTCCTGAGCTTCAGAAAACCGTCCAGGGACTTATGGGCTGATCCGCAACAGGGGAACCGTTTCACCAGCAAGCCGTATTTAGAAAGGCAAAGTTCTTCTCCCAGACCGTCCAGCGCCATTGGCTCTCTGGACAGGTCATTTTCTGCGTAAAAATCCTGAAAGCTCAATTCTCCGGTCAGAAAATCAGGTGCGGCACTTATCCCGCCGGATGCCATTGTCGCCGCCATCACAGCGTGTTGTGCTGCGAATCCTGCATGGATAGGTTTCATCATGGTTCCAAACTGTTTTTTCGAACCGGATGAGAGACTGAAGCCAATACTCATGGCGGCAGATACCCCTGCGGCATCCAGCCCCAGCAACCGGGCACAGGCCCCTGCCGTGCCAATGGTACCGACAGTTGCGGTGGCATGCCAGCCTTTTTTAAAGTGTCCGGGGTTGACCAGAAGGCCGATGCGGGTGTGAAGTTCGGCCCCCACTATATAAGCATCTAACAGCGCTTTCCCCGAACAATTGATAGACTCCCCCAGCGCCAGGAGGGCTGGAATCAAGACAGCTGAGGCATGGGTAAAGGCTGGAATGAAGTTGTCATCAAAATCCAGGGCGTGGGCAGCTGTGCCGTTGATCAATGCGCTCCATGGCGGACTGAACCGGAGCCGCGTACCGAAAACCACATTTTGTCCATTGCCATCCCAGGATTTAAAGGCCTGGCGTAGCTTTCGGGGTGCAGGGTCTCCCATCCCACCAAACATGCAGGCTATCGTATCGGAAAATGCGTCCCGGGCGATAGCTGTTGCGGCGGGATCACGAACCGGGGGCTCATTTGCGGCCCATTCGGCCAGGCGGCTGGAAATTGAAATATCAGTCATGACTGGCTCCTGATGTTGACGGTTCCTTTTGCGGGAGTGTATCCAGAGATCACATATTTCCAGGCAGCCAGGTGGCCATCGCTGGAAACATAAACAGAAAAGCCAACACAACAACATCGCAGAGAATGAATGGCATAATGCCTTTGTATATCTGCTCAACTGGTGTATTGTCTCCTGTAGCCCCGGACAGCGCAAATGCGTTCAGGCCCACCGGCGGCGTGACACCCGCAATTTCATTCAATTTCATCGCCACCACACAAAACCAGATCGGGTCGAATCCCAGGTTCACCACTACTGGGAACAGGATCGGCAGTGTCAATGCGAATACGGCAGCCTGCACAATCAGCATACCCATCACGAACCAGAGGACCAGAATAGCCATCAGAATAATATAGCGATTGACATCCCAACTCTGAAGAAAATCGGCCAGATCCATAGGGATCCGTGTCAATGCCAGAAAACGGCTGAAAAACAGTGCTGTAATGATCATGAAAAACAGCATGGCACTGATATTGGCAGTCTCGCGCAGCGCCAGTCGATTCGGAACGAATTTACGCAACGGTCCCCTGCCAAAACCAATCAGAAAGGCACCCAGAGTCCCGGCAGCTCCAGCGCCGGTGGGTGTCAGAATCCCTGAGTAGATTCCGCCAATGACAATCACCGCAATCAGTGAGATTTCCCACAAACCTTTAACAGCCGCGACGCGCTTACGGAGGGTCACTGTTTTCTCAAAATCGGCCATGGGGGCCAGTTTTGGGTTTAAACGGGAGCGCAGGTACATGCTGAAGACATAGACACCTGCAGTCACCAGTCCGGGAATGACCCCGCCCATAAACAGTTTTCCCACCGACTGATCCGTAAAAATAGCGAAAAGAATGAACATCCCGCTGGGGGGGATCATACAGGCAAAACTGCCGGATGAAGCAATGGACCCCAGGGCGAACGACTTGTCATAATTGGCTCGTTTCATTTCCGGATAGGCCAACTTCCCAAAAACGGCGACACTGGCCAGGGTTGATCCGGAGATTGCTGCGAAAAAAGCACTGCCGATGGAAGTGGCTATGGCCAGGCTGCCAGGCAGACGCGCGAAGATGATATGCACCGCACTGTATGCCCTCTTGGCAAAACCTCCCCCGGTCGCAAATGCGCCCATTAGAGCGAAAAGAGGAATGACGGTGATGGTTGGATTGGAAATCGAGCTGTAAAGGGTATCTCCCAGCAGTGCCAGAGTGGGGTCAAGCCCGATCAGCAGAGTTGTTCCGCCAATGCCGATCAATAGAAAATCGACTGCAATCGGCAGCCCCGACAACAGTAGCAAGACCAACAGCAAGACTGCCCAGATACCGATAGTTGTAAAGCTCATGGATGACCTTTGTTTCAGGTGGTTTATGCATACGACAGTTTGCACCAGTTGACTATGTGACGCCGACAATCCGGCCCGCTGTTATTCTGCCTCTTCTCCACGAGACCGATAATCCAGGATCAGGTTAAACAGTACCTGGATGCCATAAAGAAACAGGCTGACCGCTATGATCGTTCGAATCGGAGCCAGGGGTAGTGGATACTCACCGGCAATGGACTCCCCATCGCCGATGGACTCGATTGCCTTTAGATAAGCAGCATAGGCTGTCAGCCCAATTACAGAGAACCCGATCGCACCCCAGATAATTTCCAACCACCGGCGAACCTTCCCGGGCAAACGGCTCAGAACGGCGTCAACTTTGACGTGTGCCCTGATCTCTTCGGTATAGGAGAGCCCCAGATAAGCCGAGGCAATGGTCGTGAAGACGGCCAATTCTATCATCATCGGTATCTGAAAACTCACAAGGTACCCTAGCGTATCCAGCAGCAGCAGTATAACGATCACTGCGATCAGGTAACCGGAAACCTCTGCGAAAAAGCTGTTGATTTTGCGAAAGACCGTGTAGACCGATTTCATTATTTCTCCTTTTTAATCTCTTCCGCTACGATCGTTTTGATATGGTCTAGGAGACCTCTTGCATCTTTAACCCCACCCTTGGTGACAGCCTTTACCCAGTAGGCTTCATTGCGTTTGTTTGCCGGCGCATTGTTCCAGAGTTCATAGTCAGCTGTTTTGGCAAATGTGACGGTGGCACCACTTTTTTTCATATCGCCAATGATCCGATCCCACCATTGGGCGTATACATCGGTAAATCGCTCATGGGCATTGATAGCAGCCACCGCGAAGGCCTCTTTGATTTCTGGAGAAAGCTTCTTCCATTTTCGCTCGTTAATATTGATTTGATATGGGAGCGGCATCCAGAACCGGTCCATCACCAGTATATGAGGTGCAACCTCATACAATTTGGCTCGATGAATAGAATCGGTATTGGTAATGGTTCCCTGGATAGCGTTGGTCTGCAGTGAAATGTACAGATCTCCCCAGGGAAGGGAAACGGGAGTAGCCCCCAGGTCTTTCAGAACTTGCATGGCAAAGGGGCTAGATGTTCTGATTTTAAGATTTTTAAACCCTTCAACCGATGTGGCCGGCTTCGTGAGGGCCGCACTGATATTTGTCAATGTGTACATGTAAACAGTGTGTTGCTTATACTTTTTGAATTCATTTTTTAGTTCCGGAATTTCATCATAGATCCGATTAAACGTTTTCATCTTGTTGCGATATTGCACCGGTCCATCAGCGATCAGTAAAAGACTCGAATTTCGCATCAGCCTTTTCCAGGCAAAAGCGATGTTCACCTGCCCCATGTCCACGATACCGTTTTCAATGCCCTTTAGAATCTCCTTCCCTTTGAGTAGAGACTCAGCCCAGAATGGCTTCACAGTGATTTTCCCTTTTCCAGCCTTTTCAAGTTCTTCAATGAAGATTTTTTCCGCGTCCCCCTTCAGGCCTGATGGAGGTGAGTTGGAGGCGAAGGTCAGGGTGACTGCTTCTGCGGTTGCAGCAGATATCGAAATGAGGCTGAACAGAAACAGAGCAGTGGCAATTGTGCCAATTGCTTTTCTCAAGTAATGGCTATTTTTCATCGGAGACTCCATCATTAATGGGTTCTGGGTTGGGGAACGAATATGATGACAAAATTGTAGCGCGATTCAAAATTATTACTATGGGGTATAGTATCCAGTTTTCACTATTAAAGGACCCAGTTTTTGCAGATTGTCTCTTCATTGCTTTTGGCAGAATGGTCAACTATCATCATTCTTTGGATCAATGAAGGAGACGTCCTGTTGAAACCACGATTCATCAAATAGGTCGGTTTGATAAAAGATCTAGTCAATATTGGTCTGAAGAATCTGATAATCCTCAATTATGGAGTATTTTTATGAATCTGGCACAATTTCCCCGCAGACGCTATACTGAAGGAACGACCCCCATCGAGAAGCTGTCCAATCTCAGTAGCGTGCTAGGCGGACCTAATCTCTATATCAAGCGGGATGATTTGTTAGGGCTTTCAGCTGGTGGTAACAAAACCCGGAAGCTTGAATTTCTGGTGGCAGAGGCACTGGCGCAGGGTTGCGATACACTGATTACCTGTGGTGCCATTCAGTCGAATCATTGCAGGCTAACACTGGGTGCTGCGGTCAAAGAGGGTTTGAAATGCCGGCTGGTATTGGAAGAGCGGGTTCCCGGATCCTATACCCCTGAAGGCAGCGGTAACAATTTTCTTTTTCGACTGATGGGGGCAGAGAAAATAAGTGTCGTCCCCGGTGGATCTGACATGATGTCTGAAATGAAAAAAGTGGCTGATCATGTCACCAGTGAGGGTCGCAAAGCTTATATTATTCCGGGCGGTGGATCAAATCCTTTGGGAGCAACTGGATATGTTGCCTGCGCAGAAGAGATTCTCTCCCAGTGTTTTGAAAAGGGGCTGAGTATCAACCGGGTAGTTTGTCCAAGTGGTAGTGCCGGCACACATGCTGGCCTTGTCACCGGATTTTATGGCAATCACAGCAATATTCCAGTTATAGGGATCAATGTCAGCCGAACTAAAGCGATTCAAGAAGGCATCGTTTCAGAACTGGTCCGAGAGACGTTCATTCACCTGGGAGTTGACTTTACGGTGCCAGAAGATGCAGTACTCTGTTTCGATAACTATGTGGGTCCCGGTTATTCGTTACCAACACCTGAAATGGCAGAGGCAGTGCAGCTGTTTGCGCGCACAGAAGGAATACTTCTGGATCCGGTCTATACAGGAAAAGCCGCAGCCGGGCTGATCGGGCTGATCCGAAAGGGGTACTTTAAGAAAAATGAAAACCTGCTTTTTATCCACACGGGCGGCTCACCCGCATTGTATGCGTATATTCCCGAGTTGCTGGATTGATCTGAGCATAGCTGAGATAACGGCGGCTGTAATGCAGGAATGTTTCTACTTTCTCCTGAAAAGATCAGGACAAGCTAGGATTTAGTTCAGATTTTCCTAGCTTGTTTTGGCGGCTTCATAGCCGATAATTGCTTTCTTTCTTGTTTCTCCCCAACGATACTGGTGAATTTTACCGGACTTGGTGATCACTCGATGACAAGGAATCAAATACCCTACCGGATTAATGGCCACTGCATTGGCAACAGCCCGAAATGCAGTCGGACGCCCCATATATACTGCAATATCCTGATAAGAAACCACCTTGCCTTCAGGAATTGATAATAAGGCCCGCCAGACATTTACCTGAAAATTGGTCCCTTTCAAATGTAGATGGAACGGACCTGATTTATTGGAAGGATCAATGTTGAAAATCCTGTTGATTAAGTCAGTGGCCTGTTTTGTTTTGTGAATAAAAGTAGCTCCCGGCCAGGACTTTTCCAGATGTTGGTAAGATTCCCTTCTTCCTCCTTTTGGTACAAACCCTAAATGGCAAATCCCGCGTTGTGTTGTTGCCGCAAGGCATTCACCGAATGGAGAAGGGCCATATCCATATTGAATCTCGACCCCCGCCCCCATCTGCTTAAATTCACCAGGCGTCATCGCTTCAAAGCTAACAAAGAGATCGTGCAGGCGACTGGGACCTGATAATCCCGCGTCCAGTGACGTATCGAGCAAACTACGGGATTCAATCAGCTTTTCCTTTGTATATTCCAGTGTTAGAAACTGCATAAATTGAGTTGGCGTTACCCCAGCCCATTTCTTAAATAGTCGATTGAAATGAAATTTACTCAGATGAATGCTCTTGGCTATCTGTTCCAGGGTTGGTTGGGATTTATAGTTGATCTCAAGAAATCGAATCGCTTTTTCAATCCGTTGATAATCTTCCGGATCATTGGATATCGACTGTTTTGTCATTTTCTTCTCCTCTTGTTTGACTTTCACAATACTTAAGGAACCCAAAACAGACCACCCGAATCTTGCTCAAAATTATAGCAAGATTCGGGTGGTTTATGCGGCTGCCAGGCAATTATCTGGGGAGGATCTTTTTTCTTTGTTGAGGTAGTGGTGAGGGAAATAACCCCACTTACGGTCGTATTGGGGGAACACCTCAAGTGGAATGATTTTGGCGGAATGAGCCTCATATTTATGGGACTCATTGCAATTGACAGCAGAGGGCTCAAATGGCTGAAAAAAAAGATATCACGCCTCACCTTTTAATTTCAGGGAATCCGGCAGTGGCAGAAAAAATGATAGCAAGACAGTCAAGCCAGGTAAAATAGCAACTATAGCCAACGCAACCCAGATGCCATTATTATCTGCGATCATTCCTATAAACGGCGCCGCAATTCCACCAAAGGCTACCGAAATTCCAAGGGTTATGCCTGATGAAAAACCGATATGATTCGGCAGATATTCTTGTCCCAATACGATCGTTGGGCTATACGTCGCTGCCAAGGTAAATCCAATTGGAATAAGAGCTACCAAAACGATCAGCGGATGTTCAATAAAAATAAATATCGGCAAAAAAATCGTTAAACAAAGAAAACCTGAGATAATCATTTTTTTGGTGCCGATTCGGTCAGATAGCCACCCCCCAAAGAGGTTTCCAAAAACGCTGGATATCGCGAGTATTGAAAGTGCAGCCCCGCCTCTTACGATCGATTGATTGAGAAAATCTGTCCAATACAATGGAATAAATGTATTCAGTCCATAGAAAATAATCGACCGTCCAATAATGACCAGACTCAGCAAAAGGAATGGAATCCAACGGTCAAGCTGGGGAATCGATTGGAGATCAGATTTGAAAACCTGATCTTCTTTTTCAAGCTTTTTGAAACTCGATAGCTTGCCTGTGAATAGAATAGAAGCGATGGCAACAGGTACGATAAGAATCAAGGTACCCTTCAATCCCATTGTTATGAGCACGGCAGTAGCCAGAACCGGGCCTATGGCAAATCCGATGGTCCCACCCAATCCAAAAAAACTCATCGAGGTCCCCTTTTTCCCCGCTGCTGCAAAGTTCACCAGACGAGCAGCTTGAGGATGAAAGGCAGCGATTCCAATCCCGCTCACAATAGCCAATATGATGACGGCAGCATAGCTTTCTACGAAACCGATCAATCCCAATCCTAATCCTGCCAACAATAGAGCAATTGGCAAGAGCCAGGGTCTGTTCAATCGATCAGCTGCATATCCGAATAGTGGTTGAACAACAGCAGAGGCACTATTGGCCGCGAACACGATGGAAGCGCCTGCAGAATAGGTCAATTCATACTCGGAAATCAAAAAAGGCAATATGGCGGGAAGCGCTCCCTGATTTATATCTGTTGCGAGATGTCCGAATGATAGCAAAAGAATCAATTGGTATCTGTTCATTGACCAGTCCTACCTTTTTATCTGTTTTGATGCGATCCAATCAGCCCCAATGCTTGCGCAATAGTCATTCGACCTGGCACAACTAGCTGGTTATATACTTATCAAATTGCCTGTTGGGCCCTTTCCATCGCGTCCAGAAACAATGGTCGGGCGACCGCTTCTGCCTCTTTCGATGTTATTCGATCGTACATCCACTGGAATTTTCGCAGCATCTCATCATGGCCAATCATGTGAACGACATGTTCCAGAAAAAGGTCAATATTGTTTTCCAGAAAGCTGATACTGTCTGCATCCTTAAGCAGATCCTGGTCGTCGTCCCCACCCACCTCGTGTTTTGCAATCAGGTATGCCACCCTGTCCGTAAAATCAGGATCGGCACCGACCTGAACCAGAAACTCGCGCATGATTCTGGCGCTGCGCTCCTGGTGATAGGTCAAATAGTCGTCACCCGTAATGTTATCTAAGCGTGTGTTCGGTTCACCTTCAGCATGACTTTTCGCGCGCTCGATATCGTGGCAAAGCGCTGCAATGAGAAGCGCTTCATCCGCATCGGGCCTGAGTTCTCTGACCCATTCTGCAGTTCTTTTTAGATGTTGGGGCCCGATAATATCTGATCCATAGGAATCCAGCATAAACTGTTCTGCCTTACAGTAAAGATTCATGTTCGCATGCTCGTTGATGGTCGATCTCCCTATTCATGAACAGATCCCAACCATGCGGACCTGGATTTAGATGATGGTTGAAGTGTCTCTGTTCAGAATATTGGATCGAAAAAATAACTGTCAAGGTCGGCAGATTGCGAGCTAATATACAACACCCATAAACATGCAGCTCACAGCAGGATTTGCAAAGGCTTTGGCGGGGACAGGAAACATGCACCTGGAAAAAGAAAAACAAATCCGACAAAAAAAGTGAGGTATTCTCCAAGCCGAAAAAACGTCGGAACCCCTCGGATGAGATACCACCCAACGGTTAACCAGCCGGGCAGTAGCTACCAAACACCTTATGAGGTCTATTCGAATAAATAGATGAACTGTGCCGCTACGCGGCCAATAAATATTTCTATTTTCTGCTTCCTAGCCTTGTCACAAGGGAAGCAATTGAGCGGTGAAAATACACCTTAAAAAAACCTGATTTTTGTCTAGACAATGGGGTCCACTTTAGACACCTTATAATGTCTGTTCTTGAAAAGACTAATTGGCATGTTAGAGGACCCAGTTATTGAAAACGATAAGCTGTTGTTGCCTTGCTTCCTTCTTTCAGCAAATATGTTTCTTCCACAGCCTTTTTAAGATCTCTACTTGCTGTAGCGGTTGAAATTTCAGTAAAGAGCTCCAAATAGTCTTTCCTTGAGAATGTATTTGTTTTAAATGTAGCATGGGCCTGTTTGATTCTATCTGAAGATGTTGTTTTTTTCTGCCGTAGTGTGCTCACAAGTTTATCTAATTCTAATAGGATCAGTCTCAGCATGAATTCCACAAAAACTGTCGACTCGCCCATTTTATCTGATCTTTCCAGCATCTGATAGTATTCTTTTTGGTTCTCCTTGATCAGGGATTCTATTGATACATGACGAAAAATTGAGTTTTGACTAATCAAGATAAGCTGCTGCCACAGTCTTGCCATTCTTCCATTTCCGTCAATAAATGGGTGGATAAATAGGAATTCAT
>Ga0307989_1000242_pt1 | contig 38370 bp, 36 predicted proteins | sample EllFjometagen185_FD_203164 | JGI IMG/M metagenome (GOLD analysis project Ga0307989, IMG submission 203164) | Marine microbial communities from Ellis Fjord, Antarctic Ocean - #185 | ecosystem: Environmental > Aquatic > Marine > Unclassified | place: Southern Ocean | collected 2014-10-08 | reverse complement strand
TTTTTTTGTGAACCGGGTAATATGTTCAATGTCCGTATTTATATATTGAATGCCAAGATTTGATTTTTTTGCGTGTGACCGGGCAATGGTGATCATATGGTCTGATGCGTCAATACCAATAGTGACAGCATCCTGCAGGGCAATTTGTTCTGTAAGAATCCCGCCTCCGCACCCGACATCAAGCACTCTTTTGCCCTTAAGATGTGTTTTTTGTATGATGTATTCAAGTCTTAAGGGATTGATATCATGAAGGGATTTCATCCTGCCGTTTTCATCCCACCAGTCCGTGGAAAACCTGTTGAATTTTTCAATTTCACTCGAAGAGATATTGGGTTTAATCTGACTCATTGTTAATAAAGGTCCATAGGCTTATTTCAGCCTTTTTATTGAATAATTTCTTGAAGTTTTCGCTTGATCGGTTTATCCATGATACATACTATAGCACATCTTTTGTTTTTTACTAAAAGATTGGGTTGTCCACAATAAAAATTTTAAGGGCTTAATACATGAAGCTGCACCCGCAGGACAGGAAAAAGGCCTTGCTTTACAACTATGATTGATGCTTTGTTTTCCTTTTGGGAGATTGATTGTTGAAATATGTAATGTTCATTTATGATACTGTGATTCCGGAGAAACTCCAAGCCTTTTTTGCTCTTTCACGAACGCATCACGGCGTACTGGATATGATGGCGCCTGTATTTGCAGCCCTGGTTTATCTGGGATATTTCCCTGATCCTGGTATTGTTATGGTGGGTGTTATTACCGTGTTTGCAGGGTATACTGCAGTGTATGCTTTAAATGATATTGCCGGATACAGGGATGATAAAAAAAATATTCGGCCAACCAATAAAAAAAGTACTGACAAAAAAGGGATTGACCTGGATTCGATTCTTATCCGCCATCCCCTTGCCCAGGGAGTGATCACTTTGAAATCAGCGGCTTTATGGGCTGGCTTCTGGTCTTTTGTGGCTGTGTTGGGAGCCTATTTACTAAATCCTTATTGTATCCTGATTTTTATAGGCGGTGCTCTGCTGGAAATAATTTACTGCTATCTTTTGAAAATCAGTTTTCTCAGGGTGATCATCAGCGGGTTTGTAAAAGCGGCAGGCCCTGTTGCCGCAATCTTTGCAGTGGACAAGAATCCTGATGCCCTTTTTGTGTCTTTATTATTTGTTTTCTTTTTCCTATGGGAGGCAGGAGGGCAGAATATTCCAAACGATTATACAGATATGGATGAAGACCAAAAAGTGAATGCAAAAACACTTCCGCTAATGTTTGGCCGTGCCATCACCTGTTTTTTGGTCATGGGCCTTTTGTCCGCCTCTTTTTTAATCATGACAATAATGTTCTTTATATCACCCGTTGATTTTGGCTGGTTTTCATATCTGCTTTTTGGATCAGGCTCTCTTTTCCTTTTGATTCTGCCGGCCCAAAGACTTTTGAAAATCCGTTCAAATCAAGCTGCAATGATTGTTTTTAATAAAGCCAGTTATTACCCGTTTTTTCTTTTGTGTGTGGTGTTGATAAATTTGTTTCTATAAAGGGGAAATTGATGAAACTTAATAAAAAAATATTTCCAATCTTAAGTATGCTGTTACTGTTTTTTATTGTGTGCATGCCTGATGTTCTCTTTGCCTCGGAAAGCAAAAAAAAAAAGCAGATCAATTGTGACATCCAGAATCAGCAATGTGTCCAGCCGATTTTAAACGGTAGCATTGTATTTGATATTCAGCCAAAACCTGTAAAAGCCATGAAAGATCTTACATTTGAGGTTAAGGTTAAAGATATTAACCTGACTGGGTCACCCATTATTGATCTTAGTATGCCTGGGATGAAAATGGGGAAAAATAAGGTCAAGATGAAAATGATTGTTAAAGGTGTTTACCAGGGAACCGGAATAATTGTCCGTTGCCCCAGCGGAAAAACCATATGGCAGGCAACTATTAATCTGTCCGGAATCGGCAGCGCCAACTTTATTTTTGATGTCATCTATTAATGTACATATTTGCTGATACACTTTTCTGGGTTTTTCTGACAACGGGATTTACTGTGGGGTTCGGCCATTGCATAGGCATGTGCGGCCCAATTGTCATTTCCATGTCCCTGAATTTAAAGACCGGAAATACGGTCTGGCCCCATGTTTTATATCATACGGGGCGGGTATCCACCTATTGCCTGCTTGGGGGCATCATGGGCGTGACCGGCTCCTTTACCATGGTGACTTCACAGATCGCCTTGATTCAAAAAATAGTTCTTATTTTTGCCGGAGTTCTCATTATTTTCATGGGAGTTTTGATGAGCCCCTGGCTGACAAATTTTTCCTGTTTCAAGACTGGAACAGGTGTGCAGACATTTTTTTCCAAAGCCTTTTCATTGCTTGTCGGGTTAAAACCAACCCTGGCTTACTTTCCTTTAGGGCTGATTTTAGGCCTGTTGCCATGTGGCCCAGTATATACTGTTTTAATTGCATCGGCAAGAGCCGGCATGGAAGCTCCTGATATCTATACAGGCTTTATAAACGGCATGGTTTTAATGCTCGCCTTTGGTATCGGTACCATACCTGCTCTTTCTCTTGTGGGAAGACTGGCAGGAGTAGGCGGAATCAAACAAAGACAGATGATATACAAAGCCGCTTCAATAATCATGATAGGGGTGGGCATCTATTTTGTTATCAAGGGGATTCAGTATTAACCCTAACGTTGCATAAAAATTTCACCCTTCATGGCTTTTGCAACATTAGGGTTAGGTTTGATAAAAACATAGAGCCTTTGACGGTAGGTAAAACCCCCCTTAAAAGACTGCATAAATTGCTGTCAAAGCATTGCCCAATAAGGCGGAGCAAAGAACGGGGTCTGTTGCAAATTCGAGTGGGGTCAGGCTTGCATAGTTGCGTTATAATAAATTGTTGCCGGGAAGTGGTATATAGGATAAAATCAATCATACGCTATTGGGTCGGGTCGGTTGTTTAGTGTTTGAACTAAAACTCACTCATCTGCTTCGTTGCTGCGAAATTTTGCCAAATTATAAAACGGGCCTCATTTACTACAGTACACTCCGGTTTTAAAATTTCTTGCGCCTTGCATATGAGCAACTTTGTGAGCATGCGCTCCTCTACGAGCCATCCAAACACAGGTTTCCGGTCAAGCACTATTTAAGTGGGTATTGGATCTGTGTCTACTCTCACAGGTTTTTATCAAAGAAACGCAAAACTATTTCGAGTCGAAAAGGAGCTAACTTATGGTAAAAGAATTTGTATTAACCGCTTTCTGCAAGGATAGGCCCGGCATCGTCGCTGATATTTCTGAGGTAATCTACAAAAATGAATGTAACCTGAAAAATTCTACCATGACAAATCTGGCTGGAGAGTTTGCCATCATCTTGTTGCTTTCTCCACTTTCTGCCGGTAAAGAAACTGATTTAGAAGAAAAGCTTTCCACTGAATGCCGCCGACTGGAAAGAGAGAAAGGTATCACCGCCTTTATTCGGCCGGTAAGCCACCCGGCAAGCAAGCCGAAAGCCGATTATTATGTTAAAAACCTGTACGTGGAAGGCCTGGATCAGGCCGGCATTGTATACAAAGTGAGTCGTTTTCTTACTGATAATGATATCAACATCACTTCTCTGAACTCACAAGTAAAATTTTCACCGGAAAGCGGAGCTGCCATTTATTGTTTGTCGATTTCGCTTGAAATCCCCAAAAATGTATCCCGGCAAACAGTGGAGCAAGGACTAAATCAAATCGAAGATCAGTTGAACGTGGATATCACCGTGGAGTGATCGGGTGCATTTTTATGGATAGGGTTATTCTGTTCAAATATTTTTTTGCTTTTATTTTTTAAATTTTAAAGATTTTACCATTCCCGCCAGATAATCAATTGGTGTTTCTTGTGTGCTTTCAGCCACAGCACCGATAATTTTATTGTTTTTATAAGTAAAAACACCCACGGTTAATAATTTAATTGCTTGATATTTCCAGGTGAGTTCAAAATAATTGACTTCGGTTCCATCCAAAAGCCTTGTGCGGTTTTGCTTTTTGATTTTAAAATCAGTTATTTTAAGAGTGCTTTTGTATAGATTAATCATATAATCTGCAGTATTTTCCAATGCCATTCCCTGCGGAATGTCATCCACTAAAGCAGCAAAAATCGGGACGCCCCTTAGTCCTCTTCTTGTGAAAATCACCGGTGACACTGGTTGTCCATCCATATCCAAAAGATCTGCATCATATTTTATCGAAAATCCATATTCATTGTTTGCGTAGGTCTCAAATTTTAATCCCTGAGAGGATTCCCTGGTTTTCTTGTTCATGTTCCTTCGATTAAAAGGACTTGTTGTCAGCAGTAGATTGGAATAGGATTTAATTTCATTTGCTTTGTCTGGATTTTCCGCTAAGGGGGTCGATGATTTCACGGCTGGAACGATATATGAGGCCAAGAGTCCCAATGGTGTGTAAAAATCTTCCTGGGCCAGACTGCTCGTAAATACAGCCAGCAGGTTTTTCTTGGGCACAATCATTATAAACTGCCCCTGATGACCGATGGCTGTATAGATACCAGGGTTGACTATCCACCACTGATAACCGTAACCAGGTACCAATGTTGCGTCAATATGTTTACGGGTTGACTCTTTTATCCATTGGGATGATATTATCTGCTGACCATCCCACACTCCGTTGTTCAAGTAGAGAAATCCAAATTTTGCCATATCCCGCGGCTTCATTTGAAGTTGGCTATATCCTAAGGTTATCCCCTGGGGATTTGAGGGCCAGCGCACATTGGTAATACCTATGGGGCCGAAAAGATTTTTTTCTGCAAATGAAAGTGCATTCTCATGGGTTTGTTCCTGTAAAATGGCCGATAAAAGGAAGGAAACACCATTGCAATATTCAAAACGGGTTCCCGGTTTTTCCGCCATGGGCAGATCAATCATAAATTTTATCCAGTCTTTGCTAAATTTCATCTGCATGAGACCGCGCCATCGATACAGGTAGGAATCACAGCAGTACAGACCAGATGTCATTGTAAGCAAGTGTTTAAGAGTTATGACTTTTTTGTCATCATTGAGATTTTTAGTCACATATTTTGGAAAAAAATCTATTACTGGCTGGGTTATGTTTTTGATGTATCCTTTATCGATAGCAATGCCGATCAGGGCAGAAGAAATGCTTTTGGTGCATGAATAGATATTGTGTCTTGTGTTCGAATCAAACGGATAATTGTATGCGTCCAGAAGGATATACCCATTGCGGATAACCAGCACACTATCAATGCTAATATCCTTTTTCCAAATTGTGTCCAGCATTTTGACTAACAATTCAGAGTCCACACCCTGACTTTCCGGTGATGCAGTTTTCCAGTTGCTGGTCGGCCAATAATCCGGCTGTTTTTCTGCCGTCAGTCCAATATCCCAGAACATTCCAGCCACCAGAACAAATATTAATAAATATTGAATAATTTTTTTCATTTATAGCCTAAAGTAATTAACCGGTTGTCCGCATATCTTTCAAGAGATTGATATCTAAGGGGAAGATCATGAGAATCTGAATGATATCCGACCAGTTTTTTAAAACCGAATAAAGACTTTGTAACAAGGTCTTAAAGAGCTGTAAAGGTATTTCAACAAATCAACTTTGGTGAAAATATAATTTAATCTGGGAGGGTATGGCAGAATTATTTTCAGCAATAGCGGCAATTTGTTTTGACTTGGGATAATAAAACAAGGCATGGAGGATGGTAGTATTGATGGTGGTAATGCCATGGTATTTTATGTTTGATTAAACGGTTGGATAAAACCAACATATTTCATTCTTGATGGATGACTGCTTGTTTTCAGTTTTGTTTTACTTATCATATTTTCAAGAAGATTTAGAACGTAGTTTTTCCGTTCGGTAAAACCATTATCCTTACCCCAGGCAATCAAGATGATACCTGATTCCTTAAATGCTTCAGATATTGCAGCATTATTTCTGCTACCAATTTGTTCATCAGTTCCAACAAAATTATTGGTTTGGATATATGCAAATTGGTTAACAACGATCATACGCTCAACACCTTCAAATTCTTTAAATCCTTTCTCGAAAATGACTCTCTCTAATATCTGAACGGATTTGTCTGCATGTTCTACTCTTGCATAACTTGGATTCTGCATAATGGCACAAACAGTTTTTGGGGGGTCATTTGCTTCAACCTTTGTCATTTCAAGTCGGTAACGAAAATCAGAGCCATTTTCAGAAGCAAAATCCGCTTTCACTGATAAATTTGGACGGTGTAAAAAAGTCTGTTTCATGGGATATATTTAATCTGTGAACCCTTTCAATGCCATTTTTTCAGCATTGGTAAATTGTGCCATACCGGTTTTCATCTTTCTAAAATAATTTTTGGTGTAAAATCCTTCTTTCCCAGGAGATGCGTACAGGATTATATTGCATTGAGGTAATTTGGATATGATATTTTTTAAAATAAGATTTCCTAAACCTTTTTTCTGAAATTCAGGATGAACTGCCACATCATAAATTGCAGCTTGATGGACACCATCAGAAATGGCTCTGCCAAAGCCGATGATCCGATTTTCATGGTATATAAAAACGGTGACATAACTATTTTTAAAAGCTTTTTTGTGCAGGCTTGGCTCATGATGAGCCATACCGACACTTTTTAGGGTATCAGCGATAAGGCTCCAATCAACTCTTGAACAATCGAACTTAACTTCTATATCCATAATCAGTATTTCATCCAGTAATGGTTATTTTATTGGGCCTTGATAATTGACCATATTTAATAAAGTTCAAGAATACAATCGTTTTCAAACTTTATTAAATATGGTCAATTAAGATCATCCATTTATTTTTTGTGATTTTACACCCGGACAATATCATCTGCACAGATGTTGATCTTTTTGCAGAACTTCTGGTATCAATTGATATTTAATAACTTTTGCTTTGATAAAAAAATTTTAAATTGATACCAAATAGAAAACAAATAAGGAATTTAATAATGCTAAAACGAAAAGAATCGCCCTACGTATCTCATGTTTTTGTTTGTACCAATGACCGTGCTGGAATAAGAAAATCGTGTGCAGACAATAACAGCAAACTTATTAAATCAAAATTAAAGGACAAAGTTAACGAAAAAGGCTGGAAAGGAAAAGTCAGAATTTCCACTTCAGGATGTATGGGGCTTTGCGCTAAGGGCTCTAATGTGATGATTTATCCTCAGAAAATCTGGCTTTCAGACGTTTTTGCTGATGACGTAGATGAAATCGTGCAAATCATTGAACGTGAAATGGGTGATGATTGATTCTATCCAATGAAGTTACCTTAGATATTTGGCTGCCGGGGTTTTTATATATTATAAGGAACAGTACGGGAAAATGTTTTTGGTTATCATTGTCAGGAAATATAGTTTAACGCCAAGCTAACCAGCCGCACTACCAGCCTCCGGAAAAATGGCTAAGTTTCTCGCGGTCTGGTTTAGTGCTTTGTTGTGTCCATTATGGGAACACTGCCCCATCTTTAGTGCCATGATTGCTCTTACTGTCAAATTCTTTTTCAAGATCCCGAAACTTCTCAAGAATTTTGTCCCCTATGCGGTTTGCGTCAATCTCAAGTTGCTTACAAGATGATCGTGCAGCCATATTTCCAATTTTTTTTTCAATTTCATTAGCCGCTCTTACACCCAGATCCTTGTGTCCACCTTCATGTTGTAACAAGGCTTTCATGTAGGTTCCCCATTTTCGCTTTAGCGACTTTGGCAAAAATATTGAGGTATCCAGTTTCGGTAGAACGTACTGAACATCAACGCTTGTTTTTACCTTTGTGATCGTGCATAGGCCGTTATATTCATTCCACCAGAAATTCCATTTAACAAAGCAATCTGTACGTGCGTCATATTTAATTCCTCCCTCACGAATGGGTGTTTTCATATTCAAATTGTTTCTTATTCCGCTGGCTGTTTTACCACTAACCAAATAGTAATCAGTTTTTATGTCAACAATTGGTTCTGATACTGCAAGCGTAGGCATCGCAAGTATTGTAAATGCCATAAAAATAAACATCGTTATTCGATTCATCTTTCCTCGCACTTTTCAAAAACAGGACAAATAATTATACAGATCAGCATATCTTGTAAATTTGAATGATATCCAACCAAGTTTTTTAAAATCGATTTAAGATTTAGTACCAATGTTTCTAAAGCCTGTAAACATATTTTAAAATTCACCTTTGGTGAAAATATAATGGAATCAGGAAGGATTTTCCGGAATCAATTTTCAGAAAAATGATTTGTTTTATCTTATATCGTGTGATAATTTTTTATGTTTTAAAAGATTAATACAAAATAAAGTGCTAAAAAGGCTGTGAATCCATTGGCTCGGAATATAGTAAGCTAAAACTGAGAATGACCTGGGAATATACATATGCTGCACTGGCAATACTTGCTGCGGGTATCATCAGGGGTTATTCCGGATTCGGTTTTGCTATGATCACAGCCATAACACTTTCACATATTTTCCCTCCATCCCAGATCACGCCTGTCATTCTATGCCTGGATATGGTTGCGAGCCTATGGCTATTTTTGAAAGTCAAAAAACTTGTGGACTGGAAAAGTTTAAAATATATTGGCCTTGGTGCTCTTTTTACCCTGCCTCTTGGGACTTTGGCGTTGGTCGTGGTTCCTGCAAACTATATGCGTATTTTTATTTCTGCCGTGATTATCTGTCTTTGTGCCGGTTTGCTCAAAAAAAAGATAAAATTCAAATCAAAAGATAGACTCACGACCACCAGTGTCGGCATGATTTCAGGATTTTTAAGTGGTGTGGCAGCCATTGGTGGCCCACCGGTTATTCTATTTTATTTTTCATCTGACAAGTCTGTGTCAGTATCCCGGGCTTCTATGATTACTTTTTTCCTTTTAGTAGATATCCTGGCTCTGTTTTCAAGTGCCTGTTATGGACTGCTTAACCTTCAGATACTGAATCTGTCCTTCGGGTTGCTCATCCCATTGAGTGCAGGTGTCTGGATTGGCAACTTACTATACGGAAAAATTAAAAATACTGTTGCTTTCAGAAAACAGATAATCTTTCTTTTAATGACAATTGCTCTTATCTCTCTGGTCAAATTTTCATTCGCTACCTGATTGCAGGAAACTGTAAACTGAATGACTAATTCTTTTTTTAAGGAATATACCAAAAGATGCACTTTGTGTATGAACCATACTTTCATACAATCAATCACCTTTGCATTGGCTAAAAATTTCAATATACATAAGCAAAACATTTTTGCCCAGATCCTGGAACCAATTTTTAAATTTGGATGAATATATATTATAAAAAATAATGCGGGATGATAGCCTATGACAATGGTTTCGGTCCATATAATTTAATGCCAAATGACGAATACTGTTTTTGCCAAACACAAAATATAGACTCTGGTTTAATTCAAAACAAGAAGAATTCTCCGGCTATCAAGTAATTTCTAAAAGACTTGAAGAACAAAAACTATAGCAATTATCCTTGAACCGGGCTTTACTTTTTATCCAATACCTTTCGAATAATCTGAGCTGTTTTCTGCATGTCGATTGGTTTCATGACGTAGGCTGCCAAACCAAGTTCTTTTGACCTTTCTTCATCTACAAGGGCACTGTGACCGGTGCAGATGATGATGGGGATATTGTCTCGAATGGCCATCAGCTTTTCAGATAATTTAACACCCGTCATCTGGGGCATTGTCATGTCAGTGATGACAAGGTCGAAATGATCAGGGTTTGAACGGAATTGTTCCAAAGCATCTTGAGGTGTTGTGGCGGTTTCAACGTTGTATCCCAGGCGCTCAAACATCCTTTTCACCATTGTTACAATGGATATTTCATCATCCACAAATAATATGGTTTCATTTCCCCTGGGAATCTCCTGGATTGTCTTTGTATCAACAATTGGTTTTCCTGTAGCCAGAGGGAGAAGTATGCTGAATTTTGTACCTTTACCCAAACTGCTGTCAACTGTAATTGCTCCACTATGATTTTTAACAATGCCTTGCACCACTGCCAATCCCATGCCGGAACCTTTGCCGATTTCCTTGGTTGTAAAATAGGGATCAAAAATTTGATCGATGATTTTAGAATCTATGCCCGGGCCTGAATCGCTTACCATTATCATGACATGATCACCGCTTTTCAAGTCAGGATAGTCTTTGGCTGAAATATCGTCCAAAATTACCCTTTCCACGGTGACAGTAAGGTCTCCGCCGGTTTGTTCCATGGCGTGGGAAGCATTGATGCACAGATTCATTATGATCTGGTTGATCTGGGTCGGGTCAGAAAGGATCAATTCATCAGTGGTTTTAATATCCCGGTGGATATTTATGGTGGTTGGAATCGTTGATCGCAAAAATTGCAGTGCATCTTTAATAACTGAAACAATTTGAATGGGTTGCAGTTTCTGGTCACTCTTACGGCTGAAACTTAAAAGTTGCTTGACGATATTTTTTGCCCTTAGACTGGCTTTCTTGATCTCTTCAAGGTTGGAATGAGCAGAATTCCATTTTGGGACATCATCTAAAGCAAGCTCCGTGTTACCAATAATAATAGCCATGATATTATTAAAATCATGGGCGATGCCTCCTGCAAGCGTGCCGATGGATTCCATCTTCCGTGATTGCCGCAGTTGAGCTTCAATATCCTTGATTTCGGTAATGTCATGAAAAATTGTTAATTTTGAAGTAGTACCATCGTCATGAAATATGGGTGAATTGGAAACTGAATAATAACGGTTGTTTTTTGGGTCAGTCACTTCATAATCGACGGTCTCTCCTTTTTTTATTTGATCAAATATACACCAGGAGCATTTTTCATCTCTATCATATATAGCTTTATAGCAAAGTTTACCTGTAGCATCTGTCCCAACCCTGTCAATCATAGCAGGATTCATATATTCAATGTATAGATCAGGAGAACAGATATAAGAAGTATCTTTCATGGATTCCATCATGGAACGATATTTTTCTTCGCTCTTTTTTAAAGATTGTTCGGAACGTTGGAGTTCTGTCAAATCAACGCCTAAACAGGTAACATCAATTACATTTCCATGAACATCTTTGGTCAGTGCATTGGACCAAGCCACATTTAGGAGCATGCCAGACCTGTCTATGATTTCGTTTTCGTATGAGGAAGACCCAGCAGTGTTTTTTTGACTCAGAACAGTGAGAAATACTTTTCGCACCTCTTCTCGTACATGCTCAGGAATGAACATGTCAAACCAATCTTGGCCGATAACCTCCTGTTCTTTCCAACCCGTCAGTTGCAAAAAGTAGGCATTTGCAAAAATTACCTTAGCCTTCGTGTCTAGTGTAACACCTATTTGCGGTATATTGACCAGTATATTCCTCCATTTATGTTCGGAACTGATCAAAGCCAACTCGGACTGTTTACGTTCGGTAATATCCTGTACCAATGACGCTGCACCGATAACTTTTCCGGCGGCATCTTTCAAAATTGTGTTATACCAATCACATATGATTCGTCTGCCGTCTTTGGTTATATTTTCGTTTGTGCTGCGAGTTCCTCCCTTTCCGGATATCAAATCCCTGTAGACACCATCAACCATTTTCTTCAGCTCTTCAGGAAGAATGAGTTCAGTGACATGTTTACCCATGGCTTCTGCTTTAGAATAACCAAAAATCGCTTCCGCCGCAGGATTCCACTCAATAGCTTTAAAATTTAAATCCCAGGAAAGTGCTCCGATCGGTGTGTTTTGAAGGTGGGCGGCAAGTTTGTGCTCGCTTTCCCGTAGCGATTCCTCTACTTTCTTGCGTTCGTTGATTACTTCATTGTATATAATGATACCACCGATTGAACCATTGGATTCATACCATGGACGGCATTCCCAGCGTGTCCAATCTACCGAGCCGTCCTCTCTATAAAAAGGATCTTCCTCTGCGCTTAACACCTCACCAGCTAACGATTTTTGATGCACGTCTTTCCATTTTTGAGGAATATCTGGAAACACATCATAGTGATGCTTGCCGATCACATCTTTTTCCTTGACCTTGTAATCGTCTAAGTAGCGTTGGCTTACATAGATATATTTTAAATCCCTGCCGAATACTGCGATGGCACTTCGATTGTGCTCAATGATGTAGCGCATCAACTCATGAGAATGAGTCAGTTCCTCCTCCGCCTGCTTGCTCTCGGTGATGTCTCTTAATAAGTTAATGGTCGCCGATCTTCCATCCCATTTTATTAAGGTCACGTTGATTTGAACCCACAATTGATTGCCGGCTTTGTTTATTATCCTGAATGAATAGTTCTGAGGCGGTTGATCTCCTTTTAATCTTTGTAGATGACGTTCTAAAACCATTCCCCTATCTTCATGGTGTATTAGGTTTATGAAAGGGACTTTGGACAATTCAATTTCAGAATATCCCAAAATTTCAAATGTTTTTGGATTTGGGAATTTGATAATTCCATCCTGGGCTATAAAAATCGCATCATTGGCAGTTTCCACTAACAGCCTATATTTTTCTTCGCTTTCCTTCAGAGCATCTTCACCTTTTTTTTGATCTGTAATATCTCGAAGAAAACAAACACATTGCCCTCCTTGCTCTGGGTGGAATTGAGTACTGACTTCAACAGTAAAAACGGTTCCATCTTTTCTGCGATGTATAGATTCAAAACGATCTGATCCTTGAGAAATGATTTTTTGCATGTGTTCTGCTGCAAGTTGAGGATTCTCTATTGCCTCCAGGTCAGGAATACACATCGTCAAGAGCTCTTTTTCAGTATAGCCACTCATGCGACAATAGGCATCATTGACTTCAAGCAACCGACCCTCAGTGTCTGTTAGCCAATATCCATCCATTGCTGATTTGAGGATGGATCTGTGCCTCTTCTCGCTTGATTCAATTAGTTTTCGATTTTCAACCTCCTTAAGGTTTTTCAATCCACTTTCGGAGATAATAGCAATCAGGCCTTTGATGAAAAATAGGTAGCTGTTGAGTTGTTTCTGTGTCCAGATCGGCACACGTTTGACCGCCTTCAGATATGCATCTTCATCGAATTGATATTTTTTGGCTTGAGTACGGAAGAATTCCATGTCCGGTTCTTCCAGAAAAAACTGGCCGGTAAAGAAATTTCCATAATGGAATCCATCAATAATGATTGGCGTTGCGTTATCCACCAATCCGTGCGGGCAACGGTAAGTCACTGCCGGGTTTGCTTCATGTATATGATCTTTTATGTAAAGGTCACTCTGAATACAAAGCTTTTCACAGTCTTTATTTTTTCTGTGGAACTGTGTGCAAATGTCCTGCCAGGCAGTGGCGGTAAGGATGTTTCCTTCGTTATCAATTATTGATGAAGGGAAAGAATATATTTCATTTAGCCTGTCCTGCAGATTCTGGAAATGTTCCATATCAATCAGATCTTGAAGTTTATATTTCATTATACAGCTCCGGGTTGATGTGTTTTGGGACTATTTTGAATTTGCAGATACTTGCATTAATTATATGGTACCAATAATTACAAATTAAAAGTGTATCTGTAAATATCAAAAGTACGCTATCAAAAAACACTATACATTGCAAAAAAAATTCTGTGTTCCGGTTTGAATGACTCCTGACTATTTATGGTATGATTAACCAGGAGTCAAGTTCGACAGCTTATTGAGCGCTTCATACACCAGTCCGAACTTTTACGATTTGCCATGATACCAGATATGGATTTTTTGGTTTTAGGTTTAAAAATCAATTATATGGTAACAGCAAGAATCAAATTTCAAAATTCTTCATGAAACTTTATTGGAGATAGATATTCGCCTAAGAAATATGTTTCAAATTCATTTTTGCATCGTACACATAACTGACTGCCACCTTATGTGCTTCTAAATTTGAAAAAGGATAATATCTCTCTTATTGACAAACGAAAACTATATGAGCATTGTATTCAAAGCTCGTTTTTGGTACTAAAATAAAATATCAGATTGATTTCAAGAATATAATCCTCAATCAGGGAGGTAAAGTGAGCAATTTCGTATTTGTACTTACAAGAGGTCTTGAAGACCCGACAAGGGTGACCAGAGCATTTCAGCTTGCAAAAGCTGCTATAGAAAACGGGCACAATGCCAGCCTTTTTTTGACGGATGATGCTGTTCTTGTTGCCAAGAAAGGCATGATTGATAATGTTGTGGCGCCCACAGGCGATGAAGCAGGATCACACTTCCAATTTCTGATTACTAACAACGCGCCGATATTTCTGTGAATCCCCTGTGCTGAAGCTCGCCAGGTTGGCGAAGCAGATGTTGATGAATCAATTGTTTTTGCAGGAGCTCCCAAATTATTTGAATTATCAGAAAATGCCACTGTCATGACCTTTTAAATTTATTACCTTTTGAATTTTTATTAATGCCAAATGGCCGTGATATTGTGTAATTTTTTTAAAGAATGATCACGCTTATTAGGAGCCTGGGGGTCCACAGAATTTTGAGTATATATTCTGAAGATATTCAAAATACAGAATTTGTTCATCAAAAAACCAAGAAAGATTATAATGGATCAATTTTATACATTTACAATGCTCATATCGATTACCGCTTTTGCTTTCGCTTCGACCATGACCCCCGGACCAAACAACATCATGCTTTTGTCCTCAGGGCTTACTTTTGGATACAAACGTACTATTCCACATGCGTTGGGGGTTAATTTAGGATTTCCTATAATGCTAATCTGTGTTGGTTTGGGGGCAGGGGAATTGTTTGAAGTTTTTCCTTTTATCTATACTATTTTAAAAGTGCTTGGGATCAGCTACCTGCTCTGGATGGCATGGCATATTGCCAATACCAAAGGCGTACCCAACACGGAAAAAATAAAAGATAAGCCCTTTACCTTTTTTCAGGCTGCATTATTTCAGTGGGTTAATCCCAAGGCATGGGTGGCGGCAATCGCATCAACTACAGCATTTATAACCGATCAGCAAATTGCTTCAATGCAGGTGATGATCATTTCATGTATTTATTTCTTTTGTGCTATTCTTTCAACCAATTCATGGTCATTGGGTGGAGTACTGTTAAAACGATTTATACAGAACGATCGGTTAATACAAATTTTTAATGTCACTATGGCGATTTTGATTATTGGGTCAATCCTTCCTTTTGTTTTTGAATAATAGTATTTTAGGAAGCACAACCATTTTTTCAAGAGAGCTGTGATCCTCTTGCAGCATAACTAAAGATAGAGATTCACTTAGGAAAATGTTTCGAAACGATTTATACATCAAAAATTTGTTTTGTTTAAATCCGAGAATGGAATTTAATTTTATCAAGTTTAATATGAAATTTCAGATTTTAATCATCCCCATCGCAAGACATAGGATAATCCACTAATATTATTTTTAATTTTCAATATCGCCTTCTGAAGATAAGGGGATCGACAGTAAAACTTTAGTGCCCTTGCCGGGTTTTGAAAATATTTCAAAATTACCATCCATATTTTTGATCCGTTCCGAAAGACTATGAATCCCAAACCCGTTAAAATTCTTGTTTGTAATTTTATTTAAGTCAAACCCAACCCCAGTATCTTCAACCCTCAATTGAAGGAGCTTTTCATTTTTTGATAATTCTATTTCGGACTCTTTTGAGCCTGAATGCTTTATAATATTCATGATAAGCTCATTGACTGTTCTGTACAAAGAAATCTTGTTGGATTTGTTTTATCACTGACAAGTCTAAATACGGCAAAATTTGTAGCACTTTCCATAAGAGATCTTAAGTGTTCTTTACTCAATTTTAATTTAATTGATTCTTCCTCAAGCTCTTTAACTCTATTTTATCCATCCCTTACGTTTAACTAATTTTGAGTACCATATTAAAATTACTGCGACTACTAACGACATCAAGCTACCAACCCAAATAGCTATCGCAATGCTTACCTGTAACGTATGAATATTTGTCACTATTACACCAAGGAGCGATGCAATAAATAAGTAATATGCATCTGCTTTCCTTAATATAAGCAGTATGCCACCAAGTGCGCCTCCAAACACTGCAATTGCAAAAGCCCCAGTTGCCCATAGCGGGCGATTTGCTACTAATGATTTTGCAGCTTCAGGATAATTAACCAGCATGTCTGGATTCATTTGCATAATGAAGTTAATACTCCCCATTACATTCCAGATTAATACAACAACACAAATAACCCAAAAGCTCCAGTGAGTTTTTATTTCAGACATATTTATTGCCTTGCAATCCTGCTAATTGTTATGCATCTTTGGGCGAACCCTTTTCAAACTGAGGGACATCGTCGTTTGGAATAGTTTCCCACGATGCTTTTGATCCTACGAATATATGCCTGTTTAGTGATATTTCTGGGTCACCATCCAAGCACCCTAAAGTAACTCCATGTATTTTGCCTTTATATGTGCCACAAAGAGTAGAACCACAAATGCTACAGAATAGTAACCCATCCCCTTTTTTTGATTCATATTTCGTTAATAGATTTTCACCTGAAATCCATGAGACTTTGTCGAAATCAACCAACGCATATGCTGAAGCTTGAGAACTAAATGCTTTTCGACACTCCCGGCAATGACACGACCGTGCATCATGCAAGTTTCCATCTATTTTGTATGTAATTGAACCACATAAACATGAGCCAGATATTGACATTTTATGACTTCCTTATTCTTGCATAACAAGTAGTAACATAGTTTCTCTATATCATTCAATATTATATGATATGCAATCATAGTTAATTAAAACTAACAGTAGATTTGTATCAAAAGGGACTGTAGATGTAAACAAAAGGAAAGTCATGACGACTTGCATTATTCTGGATTCTGCAAATGTTCAACTATTCAAATGGTATCATTAAGATTTTAAAACCCCTATTCGTAAATCTCGTAGATCAGGTTGCAGGTCTCTCTTATTTCCATGGAACCGGCTTCGACCTGGGAGGAAACATCCATGGCCATATTTGAATACATTTTTGCCTGCCTCGTTGGAACCGGACGGCTCCCTGATTCATTTACCTTTAGCAGCCTTCCAAGAGAAACACCCAAAGCTTCGGCATAAAGTCCGGCCTTTGCTTTCGCATTTTTAGCTGCCTTTATCTTAGCTTCTTTTCTTAATTCATCTATCTTGCTTGATCTAAACTGTATGCTTTGAAAAATATTAGTTCCATCTTTTATCGCTCGGTCGATAATATCTCCTGTTTTTGATGTATCACGCACCTTTACCGTTAGCTGCTGACTTACTTTAAAAGATACTGGGCTCCCCGGTATTTGATGCCCTTTTGCATTTCTGGGATAGACCGGCACGACATTATACGATAATGTCTTTATGTCTTTTTTATCGATCCCGACGCTTTTCATTACAGATATAATAGAATTCATTTTTGAAGTATTGTCTTTATATGCCACTGCAAGCTTACGCGCTTCACTTGATACTCCAAAATTAATGACCGCTTCATCGGGTATAGTCTCGATCAACCCTTCACCCCTAACATTCATTGTGGGGTGGCTATTTTCAATAGTGCTGTATTCCTGCGCATCCCCGCGGGAAATACAAAATAAAGTTATAACTATGATCAATGCCCATATACTTTTTTTCATAACAACCCTCCATGGTTATAATTTGCCAATATCCCAATGCTTTAATATTATATTTACCAAAGATCGGCTCTCATCCAATCCAGTATTCTTCTTTTTTAGGGTGCCTATCAATTCTTTGTTTTCATAGCCACACATCTTATGAAATACAGAATTTGCGAAAACTATTTTCCCAGTATATCTATTCCCTGAATGCCGGAAACAATTGTTTCACTGATAAGCTGATACTTCTTTTTATCTTCAACTAATACTTGAATTCTTTTTTCTAACTCTTCATAAGTCGGTTTTTCAGTCATTAAAGACTCCAATAAAATAATCTAAAATATTTTGTACTTTTTATAGATGATTAAAACCAAAAAGAACTTAATTTTAAACCAGGTCGATTCAATGGATTCAACATACAATATATATTGATGAGAGACAAATATAATATGCAAAAACTCGCCTATACGGTATTGATGAGTCATAACATTGAATTCAAATTTGAATAAAAAAAATCTAAATCCGATATGTTGGGGTTCTATCCTTTATGCTGCCTGAGTATTATAATTGCCAGTGTTCATAAAAAAACTTAATGATATTCATACAAATCAAAGCCATTTTTCATTACAATTTGAAGCTATGATAATGCAAATTGTCTTGAGTCTTTGGTTTGCAAGAAAAAGGATTTGCTTGTCAAGCAAGTGTCCAAATAAGACAAATCTAACAGGTCGTTTCTGAACTAATAATATTTCCATCATAGTTGATTTATTGAAATGCCTTTACAGGTATTAAAAAAGTTGATAGGGGATTCTTAGGTCAGATTTAATAGTCAGACAAGCCCCATATTTTAAAAATATGCGGTTAATTATCAATATTTAGAGTGATATGCGGACAACCGCTTAATTACCTGTTACACCATGCAACAAACAACATTAGGAAACGAATTATGCACAAATCCTTCATGACTTCTGCACTTCTAATCTTTAGTATCCTATGGATCATACCTGTTAACTCATTGGCGCAAACCGTGGGGTCTGCCATGGAACAGCAGCTGAACCAGGCCGGAGTTAAAAATGCGAAAAAATATGTCAGGAGGGCTGAAAAAAAAATTGGGACATCTTTGAACGTTCCCCTGTATGACCAGGTGGATTTTACATCATTTCCAAATGCCAAGCTCAATGTGCAAAAACTCAAAGCACCGGCTGTCCTTATTTTAACGCCTGAACTCACCAACTATATTTTTAAGGGCAAGCCTGATTCTTTTCAGGGATCTTTCAGAACCTATGAATTTCATTTGGGAAAAGGGATTCACAAAGCGAGTTCCATGCTCTTTCCTCAGGTTTTTGAACAGATCCGCGGCCTTTCAGGTCCCAACGGGCTTTCTCCCAATGAAGTCGCCATTGTTCCACGGCTTGAAGAATTCAAGTTTAAATGGGGCGGTGCTTTTACGCCTGTAATGTATGTAAGCCTTAAAATAAGTGTGGGTCTTTTTTCAGGGGGTAAACAGATTTTTCACAAGACCTATGCGGTTGAAAAAGTCAAGGAAGGCACCAGCACCATCTTCCCAAATGAGAGTCAGGAATATAAAGCCATATCAAAGGCCATGCTCAACGTATTACAGCAGGCTGGGCAGGAAATTGCCAACCTGCCTGTCCTTTTAGCCTACAAAGAACCTGTGGCTCCAGTTATCGTGGCCACTGTTCCTGTAACAAAAATCGACATGGATGCCATCATATTTCTGGCTGACACATGGAAGAAATATCATGAAAATAAAGACCGCTTGACTATTGAAGAACGCCTAATCGCAGTCAGGATTTTAAGGCTTAAGGATGCGGTGGCTGAAAATAACACAGATCAACAACAGGACGAAATTCTTGAACTGATCGATATTGCCAAAACTCTGGAGCCGGTTTCAAAAAGGGAGCTCATAGATGAAATCAAGTTCAACAAAAAATACACAGACAAAGAGGTTATAGAACAAAACGAATCTGAAGATAATTTCTATAATTTTGCCGGAGATCATACGGAAACAGTTTTGGATTATGCCGGAGTGGGCATCGATATGGTAAAAGTCGGGGTTCTTGCCACCGGCTGTGTCATGAGCACCGGGGTTACATGCCCTGCCCTGGCATTGACCATGGCCCAGTTTGATATGGCAGAAACCGTTGCCGAAGGAGTTGGTGCCGCCTCAGAAGAAATGATATGGAAAAGCGGGGATTTATCGACTGCCGTATTCCAGGGCACCAAAGCATCACTGATTAATTATACTGCCGGAAAAATCGGTGCTGGTATTGCTGATAAAACAGTTGGTAAACTTGCAACTAAAGTTTCCCAGGAAACGGCTGCATCAGCGGCTAAAAGCGCTGGGAAAGTGGTAAATGTGGGTCCGGGGCTTACCAATAAAATCATGGATAATGTATATGCCACAACCATGGAATTGACATACAGGGCACCTGTTGCAGCCGTGAGTGCGGTGATCAAAGACCGGGCAAAACACCTTGCGGCTGACACTGAAAATCTGATGACCAAAAAGAAAGCAACACGAAAAACCATTACGCCGCATGAGTTTTCAGGCCAAACAAAAAAACAATCACTCAATTTCGATTCATTGAACCAACTATAAAGGAGTTATTCAAATGCAAAGGCCCATTTCTTTATATCGTTTTATCGCCCCGGCATTGCTTGGAATACTGCTGTTTTCTTTAACGGGTTGTGTTTCATCAGAGGTTGAGCCGAATCCCAAGGCCGGAATCAAACAGCAATCAGACAAATCACTCCCCGTGGCATCCATGGGCTCTTCAAAAGCATTGACACAACCAACTTCCGTTACACCCCCAATGCATGACCCTTCTCAGCCCGCTCACATGGGCCAGGTGCGTCTGGACCTGGCTGCTGTTCTACAAGGGCTTTTTTTCAGGCTCCAGGGATATAAGGGGAATATACCGGGAAACCTTGCCTTTGACCCTTATATCGAAAGGCTTGACCATGATTTTGATGTGCCGTTGTCCAGATTTGTTTTAAAACAGATTAGTATCCGCCAGGACCGTTCCCATGGGAACGATCCTCTGCACAGAAGAATCCAGGCCGTATTAAAAGTTGCAGACAGTCTTGACCGCCAGTTATTTATTTTGGTTGCGGCAGATTATATTATCGGCAACAATGTTGTCTATGTCCGCCAGGCTGTGGCAACCCCTTATTATCCCGAATATTCAGATGTCCGTTTCATGATTCTGCCGGCCGGCCGTCTGCCCTCATTAAAATTTTTAAAAGCCCTTCCATATGAAGAGTTGTTCAGCCTGGCTGCGGAAAATTCATTGACCCGGAAAGAATTGAAAACGATAAAACCCGGACCGGCAAAAGCCTTAATCCTCATGGCCTTTAACATGGCTAAAACCACCCCGGGCAATACCCTGAATATTTATACATCAAAGAATGCCACAAATGGATCTGCCAAGGTTAAAGAATCGCTGTCATTGAACAAACAAGGATGGACCATTGCTGTGGTGGACGGCCAGTTTAAACTCAACACCGCCACCAGATTCTGGTTTTACGCAGGATTAACAGATAATGACAGATCCGGTAAGCCAAAAATATTGTCTACGTTCAGTTCAACATTCGGGCAGTGATCACGAATTCTATTGAATTGTCATTAAGATCGGTTATTCTATTCTTTAAAGAAGTCATTCACTTTTTCAAGATACTCGGATAACAGTTTCCAGCAGCTCAAACCTTGAAAATAATTTTCTGAAATCTGACAAAATCATGTAAATATATTATAGAGTAAAATTTGAAAGAACGCCCGAACATGCGACCCTTGGCTTATATAATTGAATAAAAACCTCAAAACTGGAAAAGGGGGGATCTATATTTTGTCAGGACTGAGTCCTATGAATACAAGTTCTCGGCGGACGAATTTTTGTCAATAACCATGAAGATGCAGTATTTTTTCGGACAGGGTCATGTTGTTGGTTATCACAGCGCCTTCAAGGACTCCTACAATTTGAGCGCCCCGGTTCTGCAGGTTCAATGTCATACTGCCTATCGAGTCGGTTTCCATCTGCGTCACATGACAGCATCAAAAATATTCTTGGTTTATATAGGGCGATGACATATAGTTCAATTTTTCCATTGTGAAATATGTGAAAGAAATTTTATAAGTTCCATTGCAAAGGATTTGTTTAAACTGTTTGGATTGTGCCCTTGTCCTATACAATTATTCTGTTCAATTTTTGGGTGAGGGTCAGGACATTATTATATAATGATTGTTTTGTATGGAATTGGAGAGATATGATTTTAAAATATAAATTTAAACCAGGATGCAGGGTTTTTCTTTTCTGGGTGATGATCCCTTTGCTTTTAAATTCATGCGCGACCTTGAAAAAAGAAGAATGCCTTACTGTTAATTGGTACAATATCGGGTATGAAGATGGCACAAGAGGATATGAGAGCTCCCGGGTTGCTTTGCATCGAAAAGCGTGTTCAAAATATGGGGTTATTCCAGATCTGTCATTGTATCAAAAGGGGCGGTCTGAAGGCCTGGTTGAATATTGCACACCGCATACAGGATATTCCCAGGGCGTGAATGGACTGACATATCGTGATGTGTGTCAAGGTGACTTAAAAGATCCGTTTCAACAGGCCTATAACATTGGCCGTGATATTTATCTGTTTCAAAAACAGGTTCAGCATGAACAAAGGGATCAAGACCGGCTGGCAAAGGAAATTGACAAAATGGATCTTCTGATCAAAGAAAAAGAGGTCCAGCTTAGCAGAGCTTGCAAAAATCCTAAAAACTGCACCCAGGAGCTCAACCACATCAGAGATCTGGACAGGCAAATGCACAGACTTAAATTTGAATTTCGATCTAAAGAACATCAGATCCAAGATATGCGACAGAGGCTTGATGAGATGAAAGACCAGAACCGATTTTAAATTTTATGCAAATCAATTAAAAACCGGAACACACTCCATCACATCTCCATTCTGGCCAATGGAGTGATAATACTCTATATGGTGTTGCCGAAAATTTATTTGTTTAAACCTTTTATACTTTGAAGCCGATCATTCTTCAACTGTCAGCCATTATGTCTATATCATATTTAAATAAACTTTAGATTTTTCTTTTTTCTCCTGAATATATAAATCTTTTTTTGCTTTAACCCCGCAATAGATATGAATAAATGGTAATGCTATGAAACCGGAAAATATCGTTAGAATAAGGAGAATAACCCCCTTTTTCGTGAGTCCTTTATATAGATACCAGATTGATCCAAATAAAAAAGCTGGCCAATGCCACCCCTTATTTTTTATTTTGGTTCTTTTTTGATTTTTAGCCAATGTCTCTCCCTTATATCAAACCAAGCCACCTTGGTATTCTCAGATTTATTTTTAAATAAGCGTAACAACCTTTTTTTGTAGCAATTGATACAATTATACAAGTTTAGTGCCACAGGGTGAAAGGTTAGAATATCACCTGGTTTTCAGTCATAACATCTGCAACGATAAGGGGTAATCGGTTCAGAAAAATATTTTAATACAGTTTTGTATCAATAACTGGTACCTCAATGGGACACAACTGATTTATGAATCAAGGTCAGCGGTGATTGCCCCGATGTATGTCAAGCAAGTTGTCGCTATTTTTAAAAAAATTATTTTCTATCCCAAACCCTTGAGATTAGAATTAGTAACTTTTACAATTATTACCCCTGTAACAGTTTCCGATAGGATACCATTGACTGATCTTCTTATGTTTTTGTAGGCATAAACCACTCGTTTGCCATCAACGCCCTTGCCTCTGATGTCAAAGGGATGAGGTCGGTTTTATCCAGAAGGTCCAGGTTGAATTTCCGGTTCAGGGCAGCAAAATGCTTTAACCCGAATGCAATTTTATTGAGATAGGAAAAAACCCCGATGGCCCCGGTGGAGAATTCATTGGCCACTGTCCCGTAAATGGCTCTTAAATCCGGAAGATCGCAGAATATTTCTTCAATTGTCGAGCCATATGGTTTGAATCTTTCCGGCACATTATGGTTCTTTATCTGTTCACCGATTGTTTTACCGGTCATGGCAGCAGCCATGGACGCACGGCACAGACCAATCCCCAGAACATGACCGTCGCCATAAGCCAGGCCTTTAAAAACCTGATCTTCACTGGCAAACCCACCGGTCATAATGATCGCGGGCGGGCTTAATTTTTCTGCTTCTAATTGATCGCAAATGCGGACAACGGCATCCTCCAGGCAGACAGTAGGCAAGGACCACTCGTTCATCATTTTTGAAGGGCTGTATCCAGACCCGCCTCCGGCACCGTCAAAGGTGACCATGTCCACCTTTGCCTCACAGGCAATCCGAAGAACCCGTTCTATATCCTTTCTATCGTATCCCGCCATTTTAAAATAAATATTTTTTGCCCCTAAATCCCTAAGCGTTGTAATGTGGGTAATCAGAGATTCTTCATTCCACAGGGGCAGTCTGGAATAGGTGTGAAAATTGGGACAGACCCCATCCTCATATGCTTTTTGTACGGATGGGTCACTGGGATCCGGGATCACCACATCACCCAGCTGTTGGCGTTTCAATGCAGCATCAATATTCTTTACCCGTATAACCGGTTGGGTCCCCTTTGCAGCCTGGCCAAATTTGATTTCAATAGCCGTGGCCCCATATTTCTGGATGGCGATTTTCGGAACCCCCATGAGGTCATCGTCCACATTGCTTTGGAGAACAATCTGACCATACCCCCGGTCATATTTACGAAAACAGCCAAGGGCCTTTTCCAGCAAGGGATAATCCGTCACTTTTCCATTTTCCACTTTTAAATTCGGGTCATTGTTTCTGCCATGTTCCCCAATCACGCAGGTTACCCCGGCCATGGCCGCTCCGGCAAAATAATCCTGCCAATTGAGTTTAATCAATGCCGGAAGGATGACGGGCATGGCAATTTTAACCGGGTTAATTGTCCCGTAAGTCCTCTCCAGGTTTACATTAAAAATATTTGCTTCATCCTGAGTTTCTTTGGCTCCCAGGGCGCCGAACACCCGTCCGTTGATGTTAAAATGGGAAAAATCAATGGGGTAATCTTTTTCCGAAGCGATTTGATTGGTGCCTGTTGTTGTTGGGTACACGGTTTGTGCGCCCAGCACGGCTGCCTGCGCAATCTCGCAGGTTCCTGTACAATCTTGAGTGCAAAACGAGCACATTCCCGACTGGGGAGATATGAAAGTGCTTCGGTTTTTCGAAAATGTAAACCCTGAACTTAATTTAGGTGAATAAGACATTTTATTCTCTTTTTTAAAGTTTTTTAGTTTAGCTATTCATTTTTGTTTTCTGAACTCAGTTACACACTCTCCGCCAATGCCCAAGTTATCGGTATTGACCTCGTCTATAACAACAATCGTAGTGATAGATGTTTATTAAGCAGATCAACCTATAACTGTGTTGCACCCTGAAAGTGTTTTAATTTTTGTTCTTGGATGATATTTTCATCTGTGATTTTGATATTAAAGTATACAACCTGGTCACCACCTTTTATTGCTTTCTGATCATCCCAGTATTCAACAATTTAAATTGTATTTGTAATAATTTCAAAAATTACGTTATAGCTAACAACATTAAAAGGCAATATAATTTACAAATTCGGACAAATCTACTCTTGTTCAATGATGGTATTATCTGTCAGGAGTCAATTTCGAAAAATTACCGAGCGCTCCATCCACCAGAATGGGCTTTTTAAATGTTCCCAGAATACCACATTCTTTATTGACAATATTTTCAACCTTTGAAGTGTGATTCATCTATATGAGAAACCGCAAAGTTGAATGGATAAAATTCAGTCACTGTATATTGGAGATAGAGCAGATTTTGTTTAAAGTATTGGAAAGAATTTCTTTCAATAAAAAACACTTAGAATATTGTTACCCATATCAGGCAACTCATCATTGCCCTCATCTATAACCTTGTAAATGGTATTCATTGTTTCAATAACCCCTCTTTCCCGATCTATTGAGCATATATAAGATGAAATCATGTGCCAGCCCGGTTTATATCTACCGGCTGAATCTTCAATAACAGTACCGCTGAACTTCAAAGGTCCAGGATCAAGCAATGCTCCGGGGAAAGTAGATAAAAATTCTTCTTCAAAACCCTCAATGTCCGGTAAAATCAGGTGATGAAGTTGCCAATTCCTGATTAATCCACCGTCTTTTTTCATGTTTATAAGTCCTGCCTTTTTCCTATTACAGGAAAGCAAACCATTTTTTGTTTAATTTTTTCATTTTTGATACCAAACATAGGGTTTATTTTTATAAACGTCTAATTTAAAAATAATGAACAAGCCAGGATAGCGAAGAGGACACCGGCAACATCTGCGGTTAAGGCAGCCGCAAGGGCATGTCGGATCCTTTTTATCTGCACTGCTCCAAAATATACGGCCATCACATAAAATGTGGTTTCAGTTGATCCCTGCAAGGTAGAAACCAGAAGCCCTGTATAGCTGTCCGGCCCTATAGCCGGATCATTTATAATAGATGCAAGAATTGCATAGGCACCAGACCCGGAAAGCGGCCTCATTAATGCCATGGGCAATGCTTCGGCCGGAAGGCCAAAATTTGCTGTAACACTTGAAAGAGCATTTACAATAATCTGCAACGCTCCACTGGCCTTTAGCATACCCACTGCAACAAGTATGGCAACCATGTAAGGGATAATTCGCAATGCCACCTGAAATCCTTCTTTCGCCCCTTCAATAAAGACCTCATAAATTTGAACCTTTTTAATTACGCCAAATCCTAAAAATCCAACCATCAAACTGGGTAAAATCCAGGGAGATACAGAACTGCCAAAAAGTATTGCCACTGGAATCAGGGATGCAAGAATCCCAAGAGCAAGGATAGAAACCCACAAGGGATATCCATTTGATGCATGTTTTAGCGTGTCATCAGTTGATGTGTCTTTATCTGCTCTTTCACTAACGTTTATATGACCTGCCTGTTTTTGTGAAAAAAAACGTTGATAAAGTTTGGAAGCAATAATGGCAACGCATGTTGAACCGATGGTGGCCAATAGTGTGGTGGGTAAAATAGCAGCCGGATCAATGGAACCTGCTGCAGCCCTCAGGGCAATGACACCCGTGGGCAGAAGTGTAACTGAAGATGTATTTATGGCCATGAAAAGGGCCATGGCGTTGGTGGCCTCCCCCTTTACCGGATTGAGCCTGTCCAGCTCCTGCATGGCCCGTATGCCAAAAGGAGTGGCTGCATTGCCCAGGCCCAGCGCATTGGCAGAAAGGTTTAAAATCATGGCTCCCATGGCAGGGTGATCCCGTGGTACATCCGGAAAGAGCCTGACCATTAAAGGGCTTATCAATTTTGCCAGAATGCTTAGCATACCGCCGGCTTCAGCCACTTTCATTAACCCAAGAAACAGGGCCATTATCCCCACAAGACCTATGGCAAGCTCAACAGCAGCACGGGCAGAATCAATCATTGCCTTTGAAAGAATCTCCATGGGCATCTGATCTGCCTGGCCCGGAACGAAAATAATCTGCTGCCACCCTGCATAGGTAAAGGCTAAAAAAACAATAATGATAAATATTTTATTCATTTCACCATTTTCATTAGGGTAGACTGCCGGGGAAAAAATTATTTCATTTTTCCCGGCAGATATTTATTAATTATTCTGAAATTTCTTTAAAGCTTATGCCAAGCGCCTCAGCAACACCCCTGCCATAGTTTGGGTCGGCTTTTTTACAGTTTTTGATATGGCGCATCTTAATCTGGTTGGGTGCATCACCCATTGCCCGTCCCGTATTCTCAAAAAGAACCTGCTGCTGCTCAGGATTCATCATTCTAAACAGATTTCCAGGTTGAGTGTAATAATCGTCACTATCCTCCCTATGGTTCCGGTGGTCAGCAGCACCTTCAAGGCTTAATGGCGGTTCGCAAAAGTCTGGTTGTTCCTGCCATTCTCCATCACTGTTGGGTTCGTAGCCAAGTGTACTGCCATGGTTATCATCCACTCGCATGGCTCCGTCGCGATGAAATGAGTGAACAGGACAACGTGCCTGGTTTACTGGAATTGAGTGATGATTAACACCCAGACGATATCTTTGTGCATCTCCATAAGAAAAGAGTCGCCCCTGTAACATTTTGTCGGGTGAAAAACCAATGCCCGGGACAATGTTGGCAGGATTAAATGCTGCCTGCTCAACGTCAGCAAAGTAATTTTCCGGATTCTTATTTAGTTCCAGCACTCCCACATCTATAAGCGGATAGTCTCCATGGGGCCATACTTTGGTAAGATCAAACGGGTTAAAAGGGAATTTTGAAGCATCTTTTTCAGGTACCACCTGAATTTTCATGTTCCACTTAGGAAAATCACCTTTTTCGATGCTCTCCAGAAGATCACGCTGATGACTTTCCCGATCTTTTCCAACAATTGCTCCGGCTTCTTCATCTGTTAAAATCTTAATCCCCTGCTGAGTCTTAAAATGAAATTTTACCCAGAATCTTTCATTAGCATCATTAATCAAGCTGAAAGTATGGCTGCCATAACCGTTCATGTGGCGATAAGAAAAAGGTATTCCTCTCTCACTCATGGTTATTGTCACCTGGTGAAGCGATTCTGGTAAAGATGTCCAAAAGTCCCAGTTGTTTTTTGCACTTCTCATATTGGTTTTAGGATCTCGTTTTACAGCATGGTTAAGATCAGGGAATTTAAGTGGATCTTTTAAGAAAAATACAGGTGTATTGTTCCCCACCAGATCCCAATTGCCTTGTTCAGTATAGAACTTCATTGCAAATCCACGGATGTCCCGTTCAGCGTCAGCTGCTCCACGCTCTCCCGCCACTGTGGAAAAACGTATAAAAAGATCCGTCTTTTTGCCAATTTTGGAAAATATTTTAGCTTTGGTATAATTGGAGATATCATGTGTTACAGTAAAGGTTCCAAAAGCACCCGAACCCTTTGCATGCATACGGCGCTCTGGTATTACTTCTCGATCAAAATGGGCCAGTTTTTCCTGAAACCAGACATCCTGCAGTAATTGCGGTCCTCTTGGTCCGGCCGTCATTACATTCTGATTGTCACAAACTGGAGCACCGACAGTGTTGGTTAACTTTTTCTTTTCAGACATAAGAACCCTCCTTTAATATTTAAAAAAATTTTTGATACTGTTTGTTCTTAAAAATTTATCATTAAAAGCTTATCAATGAACAACCCTGCCGAGAGTATCGGGGGGTATAGACAACACAATCTCATTTATAACGCCTCAAGCGGCAGAGAATTAACCCCTATGGATTAAAATGGGTTGTAGATGGGAGTATGGTTTGTTTCCATCATATTGCTTGTTCCCATCCTGGAATCCTAATTCAAGAATTTCAGCAAGTGATTTAATTAATACTATAATTTTATTGGGTGTGGCAAGGTTCATTTTATGAAAACAAGGTTTTTTTCAATAAATATCTTCTACAAAGGGATGTCCGTTCCTCTGGGAAATATTAGGGTTAAGAAACAGGTTAATTATTATTGTTTATTTTGGATTCCTTTTTTACAAGCAGCAGGGTATTGAATGTTACTGAAAGACTGCTCAAAAGCATGGCAGTAGCCGCGATGATGGGATTCAATAATCCGCTTGCCGCCACGGGGATGCTGATGATGTTGTATACAAGTGCAAATATAAGGTTTTGTTTTACTTTTCTATTTACTTGTTTTGCAAGTGTTATAAAATCGAGCAATTGGGTTGGGGTCTCCTGCATCAGGGTAATTGCGGCAACCCCTTCACCGGGATTAAGACCTGATCGAACGGCTATTGCAATATTTGACTGGGCCATTGCCGGGGCATCATTTACTCCGTCGCCCACCATGGCGGTTTGTCTGCCTGATTTTTTAAGCTCTTTGATAAAATCGGCTTTTTCATGGGGGAGCAATCCTCCATGGGTACATTCAACCCCTATCTGGACAAATGATCCAACAGCAAGAGTTGGTTTTTTTGCATCGCCTGAGATCAAAAAGCTTGTGAGCCCAATTTTTGATAGTCCTGCAATAAGGGGTTTTACTCCTTTTTTCATGGAATCACCCAGATGGACAGCAGCGATAACCTTATCATTTGCAGATAAAAAAACCGTTGATATGATCTGGCCGTCCTGTCTAAAATCAGATATAAAAGATGCCACAGATCCGTTATCTTTTTTAACAAAATCCATACTGCCGAAACGATATTTTTTATTTTGGAAACTGCAACTGACACCGTTGGAATGGTATCTGACATCTTCAATTGCAAGAGGCGATATGTCATTTGCGATCCCATAAGTTTTTATGGTATGGGCAATAAAGTGGTCTGAACCTTCTTCCATGGCATTGATAATCTGCCAGGCCTTTTTTACAGGAAAATCAGAAGCCGTATTCATACCCAGTACTTCAAGCTTGCCAGTTGTCAGTGTTCCGGTTTTGTCAAAAACAATGGTATCAAGAGTTTCAACTCTTTCAAATGCTTCAAAATCCCTTACCAGGATTCCCTTTTTCCCGGCGGCAGAGACACCGGCCACAAGAGCCAGGGGAATGGCAATGCCCAGAGCGCACGGACAGGAAATCACCAGAACGGCAATCCCCCGGTTGAAAGCTTCATAGGATGGCAGGCCGTTTATTATCCAGAAAATAAATGTGAGCACGGAAAGTCCCATAACCGAAGGTACAAAGAATTTTAAAAGGTTTTCAAATCGCTGGGTTTGGGCGGTTTTTTCCGAAAGGCTTTCTTCCATGATGAAAAGCATTCTGCCGAGGATTGATTTTTCACCCACTTTTAATGCTTTTACTTTAATTTTTCCGGAGATTATCCGGGTGCCGCTTTTGACATTATCCTCAGGATTAACATTGAAAGGTTTTGCCTCTCCTGTTATGGATGACTCGTCAATGACTGCAAAGCCTTTTGTGACAATGCCGTCTGCTGCCAATATTTCTCCTGGTTCTGCAAGGAATAGATCCCCTTTGGATAATTGTTTAATAGAAACATAACGTCCTTTGGGAAATGGTGTTGTACAGATCCTGACCTTTTGAGGAACCAGGGAAAAAAATCCCCAAAGGCCCTCAGCAATCTTGTTTTTTGCAGATTGTTCCAGCATTTTTCCTGTCAAAAGTAGCAGGATCAGCATGGATGAGGCATCAAAGTAAAGATGGATACTTCCTGTGAAAAGATGAAACAGGCTGTAAAAATAGGTTGAGAATGAGCCTGTTGAAATCAAGGCTTCCATCCCGGGCCATCCTGATTTTATACCACTCAACGCTCGTTTGTGTATGGGATAACCACCATAGAACACAACAACGGAAGCCATCAGGAAAACAGGCCATGCAAGCATTTGCACAGAGCGGGAGGATAGTTCAATAAAAAAGCCGGAATATATAGCCCAGCTGAGCATCATTACGTTCATGGTCAAAAACAGTGTGACAAAAAGACGGATGAATTCTTTAACATTTTTTTGTGGTTTTTTATCAAGGGATGCAGATGTGTATCCAAGGTTTTCAATAATATTGAAAATTTTTTCAGGAGATGTTTTTATTGGATCATATAGGATATTTCCCCTGTCACTGGAAAAATTGCAGGAGGCTTTTGTCACCCCCCTTGACCGGATGAGTGCGTTTTCAAGGACCCAGGCGCAGGCGGGGCACCACATATTATCAATCTTGAAATTGAGAGCAAGAAAGTTGTCGGAATCAGCATGAACATCTGAATCGGCCCTATATGAATTATCAGATGAATCACCATAAGAATCATTTGGCGAATCTCCTGAAGATATTTCACGATTTTCTTGAATTGATGGTATATCAAATGTCGGTTCTATTTCAGAGGTGTCTGGAATAACGCCTGCTGCAACACATTGTTTATAAAGCTCAGTATCCTTGAAATCTATTGAATCTTTACCCTGGTTTGCATTATATTGGTCTGATTCCATCAGCATGGTATAGACCATTTTACATCCATTGCAGCAGAAAAGATCTTGTGTCGGGGTTTTAGAAATTTTGACAGGCAGGCTGCAAAGCTTGCACGGGATTGAAGTTTTCATTGTCTGCTCTGTTTACAAGGGGCAGGTTTCATAATAGGATCGGATCTTTAATTGAGATTATTTGTTAATAATTCAGACTGTTTCATCTTTTTTATAAAATTTTTATGCAACGTTAGGGTTTATTCTGCATGGACCTGATATACCGGATAACTGCGTACCGGCTCTCAACCGACATGGAGCTTGCAAGCGCAGGCGTTTTTTTGCTGCCGTAACTAATGACAGCGAACAGTTCTTTATCACTTAATTTGGCTGCATTCTCACCCGTCAGGTTTGCGGGCAGGGGGAAAAAGCTTTGTCCCACTGTCCCAAGCCCGTCCAAGTTGTTACCATGACAATGAGAACAAAAGGATTTATAGTCCTTTTCTCCTTTTACGAGCATGGCTTGTGCAGAGCCTGTAACTGTTACAGAAAAAATATTTTTCATTTTCTCTTTTATAAGGGCTTCACTTTTATGGGAGACGATAGTTCGTTTATCCATTATCAGCTGTGGTTTCTCATGGGGACGAAGAACCGGGGTTTGATTCATCCTTCCTGCTTTTAAAGTTGAATCGTACAGGGTAATAACCGCATAAACACCTGTTAAAGCGATCAATGCAAAAACTGCCAGAAAAAGAACCTGTTTCATTTAGTTTTCCTCCTGTCCGCTTACATGCTGGCCTGCTGGATTTTTCTCATATTCTGCATAGGGAGATTCTGATGGCGTGCTTTTAACTGGCCTGTAATCCCAGGTAGGCATGCCTTTATCCGACACCACAATAAAGGTGAAGTATCCTATACCGAGTATGATAGCGATCATGGCAATGATGTGCAGCCAGGTGGAAAGTATTGAATTTTTAATTTTCAGCTCGTTCATAAATTTATAATATTACCTCCGAAAAACCGTAATACAGGATATAAAATAGAGCCCACAGAAAAGTGCCACCAATAATAAGGGCAATTATAAGCGGGAAAGGGCCTTCCGCCTTTCCTATGCCATCGGCAAAATGCTGAGCCGCTTTAATGTTCAAAGCTTTTGCAATGGGTCCCGACATGGGTATAAATGCCAGGGCAACACCAAATAGAATTAAAAAAATTATGGCAACTATGATCAGGGCATAAACATGCTGTGTATTTAAAAGCTCAAAAAATCTCATTTAAAATTCCTCTTTTTTGGGTTTGCTTTCAATATCCCAAGAGAATATTTGCCTAAGTAAAAAAAAGTGCATACAAAACCAGAGCAAAGCTTGCCGCAATAGCTGCAATGGCCAGTGAAAAAACAAAATAGATCTCTATTTTGGTTTTACGACAAGTTGTTACATCCTGTGGGGGGACATCTTCCAGGGCCAGAAACCTTGCACGCTGCTGGTCTGTGAACTGCCCTGTTTTAAGTGCCCATATAAACACGACAGCACCGATAAAAAGTCCTGTTAGAATATATGTCAGGAAAAATGGATAATACATTTGTCTGCCTTTATATTTGTAATGGTTTAAGGTTCATAGGCTGCATCAATTCCTTTTGGTTCCATATTTGCGTCGATTTGATCAATGAAATATTTTGCAATATAGTTTCCTACGTCCCATATTTTTTCAGATTCCAGGTCTCTTTTAAAGTAAGGCATTGCTGTGCCGGTAATGCCGTTCATTATCTGATAGTAAATAATGCCCCCGCTTATCCCACGGCCTTTAAGGATGGTAAAATTTAAAGGCGGCGGATAAAGATAGGGTTGGGCAGGTCCCATGCCGTCACCCACAGGTCCGTGGCAGCCAAAACAAAAATCCTGGTATATTTTTTTACCCCTTGCAAGTCCTGCCTCAGTAGCAGGGTAGGGTGTGGGAAGGATTCGCCAGCCTTTTGGTACATTTTCATGAATCCAGGCTACATTTTCATCAACACCGGATTCGTATGCTTCAATGGATTTTTGCTTCCACAGCTCTTGCCTTTCCATCCTCATATCGGCATTCTTCATCCCGAGACTCTGGGTGTACTGGGTCAGTATGCTTATCTTATCCTCTTTTAAAAATTTAAAGGGCGGCATAATGGAAAGCGGCCGGGTAAATCTCGGGTTGGTAAAGTGAGCCAGGTGCCAGTCATCCGGATGTTCTCCACCTTCCTGTGAAAGATCCGGGCCTGTTCTCTGGGAGCCCAGGAGTATGGGGTGATCCTTTAAATAATCTCCGGCCTGGGCTATTCTTTCTGCACCCAACCCCCAATCCACAGCTCGTATGGACTGTGTATGGCAATAAACGCATCCATTGCTGATGTAGAGGTTACGGCCTTCTTCTTCCATACTTGTTCTTAGCCTGAACAGGTCAGAAGGTATGGTTTTGCTTGTGTTGGCATAGGGAAGAATCACAACAACCATTACAACTGCAATAAGGATGAGAAGGCTGCCTCCGACAATGGCCACTGGTGTCATTTTCATGGGTTTTCTCCGGGATTAAAAAACAGGGATCGAAAAATATTATAAAACCCAGCAACGGCGGCTAAAAAAATTAACACGCCTAAAGAAGCCCTTACAATATTGTATATGTGAATCTGGGGGAGCACCCGATAAATTGTTTCTCCATTCAGCCAGGCATTGCCCTGAATGAGTCCTGAAATAGTTAATACAATGGTAAATCCGGCAACTCCGATCAATATCATCCAAAATTGGAAATCGGCCAGAAATCGGCTGAAAAGGGGTTTGCCTGTTATTTTCGGGATAGTGAAATAAAGGCCGCCCAGAGCAATCATTCCTGCAAACCCCAAGACGCCTACATGGGCATGGCCCACAACCCAGTGGCTGAAGTGGGTCACCCGTTGAACATCGGGCAAAGACATCATGGAACCCCGGATACTGACGATAAAATACATGATAGTCCCGGTAAAAACAAATTTCCCCCCGATATCCTCATGGATTAATCCAAGCTTTCCTCTTGCCGTGTACCAGATATTGATGAGGAACGCCATCACTGGAATTACCATGGCAATGCTGTCAACAATGGCAACCACTTTGAGCCAGGTTGGAACGGGTACCTGCAAAAGATGATGGGTTCCGATATGGGTATATATGACGATCAGCGCCCAGAATCCTAAAATAGAAAGGGTGTGACTGTATAGCGGCGTTCTACAGACCTGGGGGATGATGTAATAGGCTGTTGCCGCAGAAAGAGGGGTCAACAAAAGTCCAAACACATTATGACCGTAAAACCAAAGTAGAATCGCATCGGGGATACCGCTTAAAGCACCGGAATCAGGTTGCCAGATAACGTTTCCCATACTATAGGTGCATGCAGTGAGAATAATAGCGGCAAGCACATACCATACGGATACATAAAGAATTTTTTCTTTCCTGTTTTTTACCGTCATGGCAAAATTGAAAAAAACCAGGCCAAAAACAAGAACAATAGAGACATCAATTGGCCATATCATCTCTGCGTATTCTCTTCCCTGTGTATAGCCTGCGGCAAGGGAGATCATAAGAGCGACAAGGGCAAAATTCCACAATACGACCGTCAGTATGCCCAGTTTTTCACTGTAAAGCCCGGTTTTCAGCAACCTTGGGACAAAATAAAATGCACTGGCAAGAAGGCCCGGGGTAACAAATCCGAAAAGCACCAGGTTTACATGGATGGGGCGAAGTCTTGAAAATAAAAGCCAGGCAATGTTAGCGGTTAAATCAGGGGCTACAAGTTCAATGGCTGCCACAAGTCCTATCAGTGTTGCAACCATCATCCAGACGGCACTGGTCAGACAAAATCCCTTTGCTGTCATGTAAGAGGCGTTATCGGGTCGGGTCGGATTCTCGGGCAAAACAAATACTCCTTTATTAATTGTGACAGGAAAGCCAGCAGTCCAGGTTGGCTTTTTCTTTTTTATGACATTGAATACAAAACCCCATTTTAAATTCATGGCGTTTTAGCCGGTCTGTCCCTTTTACATCTCCATGGCAGGTTTCACATTGGACTTCCTTTTTTATGTGGCGTTCATGGTTGAACATTACATGTTCCGGCACATAAAAAACTTTTTTCCAGGGCGTGGGAGTCTGGGTATTAAAGTGATTATGCTCTTTTCTTATTTCCGGATGCTGGGGAATAATAGAATTATGACAAAAAAGACATTTTTCAACGGGGGGAATCCCCGGATGGATAGACCTGTCTACATACGAATGACAGAACCTGCAGTCGATTTTTTTATTGCCTGCATGGAGCCTGTGGCTGAAAGCGATGGGTTGAATGGGGCCTGCATCCACATTGGGCATGATATAATAAAAATATGTTAACAGGGATATTAAAATGATCAAAAAGCTTAAAATGAGCAATTGGATTTTATTTTCAACAATCTGAGCTGTAAACGACTGAAACTGATAAATAAGGACTAAGGGTTTGCCTTTTGTCCCCACCAGAATCACCAGAAAGATAAGGGTTAAAAGCGTCAGAGAAGCCAGTATTATTTCCATTGAACCACCTCGCCTGAGCCATTTTTCAGTAATTCGGGAAATTGTTTTAAATAAAATAAAATAGCAATAACCAAGAGGGATAAAAATCCGAGGCTAATAATAAGTTCACCTATAGCGATGGGGAAAAGTCCCGTATTATGAGCAAGGGTTTCGTGATCCAGGTAGCTTGGACCTAAAAGCAGGAAATGTTCAATCCACAGACCCGCCAGAACAAAGGAGCTTACCACGATCATGCACCAGGGTGATTCTTTGATTTTCCTGCTTAAAAGGATAATAAACGGCATAATAAAACAAGCAATAAATACTGTCCATGCCAGCCATTTCCATGGAGCGGTCATGGTTCGTTCAATGATATAGGCTGTTTCTTCCGGGATATTACCATACCATATGACCACGAACTGCGAATAGAAAAAATCTCCCCATACAATGCTGAACCCGAAAAACAGCGTGCTCATATCGCGCAGTTGGGAAGAAGAAAGGTTAAAAGAATGGTTTGGGTTTAAGTGAAGGATGGAAGCCAAAATGATAATGGCGCCAAATCCTGCATAGATTGCTTTGATGAATGTGTAGGCACCAAACAGGGTGGAATACCAGTGCGGGTCCATGCTCATGACCAGATCAAACCCTGTCAGAGCAAAAACCAGGGCAAAGGCAAGCATATACCAGCCTGCAAAAATCGTCATCCTGTGTTTAATTTTTTCAGGGTCATGGGGGGTTTTTTCAAAGTGTCTAAATAAAAATTGTTTCAGCCAGGTTTCTTTTTCTGCATTTTTTAATCTGAACTTGAGCGCGTGATAAAGATAAGTAAATCCAAGGCAATAGAGAATCAGAAAAGCGATAAAATCACGGAAAAATAAAAAGGGAATATTGAGCCAGATAGCTTTGCCGTGCAGGTCGACTCCTATCCATGTGAATACATGGTCCTGTCCAATAAAAAGAAGAATAAAAAGAATAAAAGAAACAGGGAAAAAAGCTGCAAATGACTCTGCTATCCCGACAAGGTTGTGGCTCCATCTGGCTTTGGTAAAATGCATAAGTGTTGAAAATAAAAGCCCTCCCGCAGACAGGGCTGTAAAAAACAGAAAATTTGTAAGATAAACAAGCCATGCTTTTTCCGGATGAGCACTTGCTGCAAAAAAAATGAAAAACAAAATTCCTGCCAAGGCAGTGATTAAAGGGATTACCATAACATTATTTTTAAATTTTGCCGGAGTCTCTTTAATTATAGTATCCATGGGTGTCATTTGTTTTCCCTTTGTCCTTTTAAAGACCCGGCATGGTAAAGCAGGTCTTTAAGACTGTCGACATTTTCCGGCGTTGAAGCGACTTCAATTCCATAAAGAGTACCTGAGCATTCGGGATCATAATTTTTTTCATAGTCTTTTTGGGGTAATCCCACCTGGGTCAATACCCCAACTACATTACCTAAAACCGCAAAGAGAATGGTGCATTCAAAGGCGATAACAAAAAATGGTATCCAGGAAACAATGGGCTTTCCGCTGACAATGAGATTCCATCGGGTGGCAGTGAACACTGCAAGTGAAAAACCTGCAAAAAATCCAATGATCCCGCCGACCAGAGTAAACCATCCGATCTTGCTTTTTTTTCTGCCCAAAGCCTTTGCAAGTGATTTGCTTGGAATAGGACTGTGAACTTCCGTCACGATCCAGCCTTGTTTTTGTATCTTCTCAACAGCAGCCAGGGTTTCTTTCTGGTTTTTAAAAAGACCTGTGACAATTATGGCATCCGTGGTCATGAATTACTCCATTTTATGGTTCAGTTCTTTCATTTCAGTCATGGAAACCGATGGCAAATGCTTGACAAAAAGCAGAAACAGAAAAAAGAAAAGACAAAAAGCACCCAGCATGATACCTCCCTCGACCCATGTGGGCCTGTAATGGCCCCAGGCATTGGGAAGGAAATCATGGGCAACACTGCCCGCAATGATGACAAATCGTTCAAACCACATGCCGATATTAACGAAAATAGATATGGTAAACAGCCAGATTACATTTGTCCTGCACTTTCTGAATAAAAATAAAAGAGGGATGATTGTGTTGCATATTACCATGATCCAGTATTCCGGAGCATAATGGCCAAATGCTCTCCACCTGAATGTTTCCATTTCAATAATATTCTGGCTGTACCAGCTTATAAAAACTTCTGTACCATAGGCAAATCCTACAATGATCCCGGTAAAAACAATTGTTTTTGCAATATTTTCAAGCACATTTATGGTGATGAGTGATTCATACTTGAAAATTTTTCTTAAGGGAATGCTCAGGGTCAAGACCATGGCAAGACCTGAATGAATGGCACCTGCAACAA
>Ga0307989_1000241_pt1 | contig 38417 bp, 29 predicted proteins | sample EllFjometagen185_FD_203164 | JGI IMG/M metagenome (GOLD analysis project Ga0307989, IMG submission 203164) | Marine microbial communities from Ellis Fjord, Antarctic Ocean - #185 | ecosystem: Environmental > Aquatic > Marine > Unclassified | place: Southern Ocean | collected 2014-10-08 | reverse complement strand
AGGACAAACAATATGGTACAATATCAGTGTCTTGTTGTGCCGTTTTAATATATGTTCACTCATAGCGTTTTTTATATCACAAAAACGGCAACCCCGCAGCAGAGCTGCGAGGAATTCTTTTGATTAACAAATATGACTGTATTCATTATTCATGGTACAGTCTGTGCACTTAAGTTATCAAATAAAAAAAACGTAACCGGATCAGGAAACACCTATGAAAAAAAGAACAAAGAAAACACATATTTTATATGTCATCCTTATTTTGATGATTATCATAATATCCGGATGTAAAGAAAAAACCGAAACTCCACCATCAAAACCACCCTTTAAATTCGTAACCCCAACAAATCTTTTTGGGGTTGACTGCATTGATAAAGATAATTTTTTTATTGTAGGGTTTAACTCAACTATTTTACATAGTTCTGACAGCGGCAAAACCTGGCAATTCCAAAAAAGCGGCACAACACTTAACCTTTGTGATGTCTCTTTCGTCAACACCACAACCGGATGGATTTCCGGAAGACATGGAACAATGCTTAGTACTTCTGACAGCGGCAAAACATGGACAATTCAGAACACAAATACTGTAAAACACCTTTTTGCACTGTGCTTTGTTAATAAAAAAATGGGATGGGCTGTTGGTGAATGGGGAACCATTATCCACACCAGCGATGGCGGCTTAACCTGGACAGATCAGAGCCTTAACGAAGACAGACAGTACAATGACATCCATTTTATAGACGAACAAAAGGGCTGGATCGCTGGCGAATACGGCCTGATATATCATACTGAAGACGGCGGTAATACCTGGATAAAACAGGAATGCAAGGAGATCATCCCGGTATATGATGAAACCGAATGGAAATCCAATCCGCCTTCTCTTTACAGTATATTTTTTACAGATAAAAACAAGGGATGGATATCCGGAATGGACGGTATCCTGTTAAAAACACAAGACGGCGGCAAACTTTGGGAAAAAGTCACAAACCCTGCAGAAGAAGGCAAGGTGACACTTTTCAGTATTCAGTTTAATGATGAAAAGGGCTGGGTCGTCGGGCAGAAAGGCCTCTACTTAACAACTAATGACAACGGAAAAACCTGGGAAAAGAAATCTGAACTGACAAACACCAAGTTCTGGCTGCGCTCCATGAATTTCTGTGAAAACGGAACAGGAATATCCGTGGGTTCACGCGGCACAATCTTAAAAAGTGATAACTATGGTAAAAGCTGGGAAATGCTTTCCGGTATACCCCTTACAATAACAAAACACTAGAAAAGTAAAACCAGCATTAATTTAGGAAGAGTCTCCTCATGTCAAGAAGAATAATGCATAAATTTGCAGACTTCATCATAAAAAATCGTTTACTGGTACTTATATTAATCATTGGAATAACAGCATACTTTGGTTATTACCTGACACAGCTCCGGGTGACGACTAACTTTAACGATCTGCTTCCCCAGAACCACGAATACGTTAAAATCCATAATGAATTCAGAAAAATTTTCGGTGGTGCAAACTTCCTGGTAACCATGGTCTCTGTTAAAGAAGGAGATATTTTTAATAAAAAAACACTGGGGAAAGTCCGTTATATTACCAACGAGCTGGAAAAAATACCTGGGATTGACCGTTACAAGATAGCCTCAATTGCTTCCAAGAAACTAAAAAATCCAAAGATCACTTCATGGGGTATCGAAGGTGTACCTCTTATGTTTCCGGAAGTCCCAAAGACTGAAAAAGAAATGGAAGAGTTAAAAGAGGCCATATATTCAAATGAGGCTTATTACGGATCTTTTGTATCTCTGGACGCTAAAAATTGCCTTATCTTTGCAGACTTTTTTGAAGAAGAACTTGACTACAATATTGTATACAAGGAACTTGAACGCCTGAGGAAAGAGACTGAAGACGATAATACAACAATCTCCATTGTGGGTAACCCTATGCATCTCGGAGTTGTCGCAAGTATGATAGACGAGATGAACTGGATAATGATCGGAACCGGGATCGTCATGCCAATACTGCTATGGCTGGCTTTCAGATCACTTCTTGCTGCACTCTTCGTTCCTTTTACAGCTGTAATATCAGGGATCTGGGGCCTCGGTTTTATGTCAATCATGGGCTACAATATCGATCCTTTGATCTTTGTTATGCCTTTTCTAATATCACTTATGGCTTTCAGACATTCGCATCAACTTTATAACCGCTATTTTGAAGAATATATTAAAACCAAGGACCGGCTTGCCGGTATCCGGGTAATCATCGAGGAAATGTTTTTACCCGGCGTAACCTCCATAGCAACAGATGCCTTTGGAATTGCCATCGTTGCTATCGCGCCCATACCCGTGCTGCAGAAAATGGCAATTGCGGGCTGTTTCTGGTGCTTTGTCACCGTCATCATCGGCCTGATCCTGACACCCATTGTGCTAAGCTATATACCTATATCAAAATCATTTCTTAAACACATTGAAAATGAACAAAAAAAAGATCAGGAAAGAACCGGCTTTGCCAATCGTTTTGCGGACTGGCTGGGACCTTTCATTATCGGGCGCGGAAGATATTATGTACTGATAATTGTCTCCATCATCCTGGTGTTTTCCTACATCTGGTCAGAGAAACTGATTGTTGGTGATGCCCAGGTAGGATCTAACCTGCTATACCCAACATCAACATACAATCAGGACAGCGTGCGAATCAATAAAAACCTGCCGCTCATCAGCCCTCTCTATGTTGTACTTGAAGGACAGAAAAACCGTGCACTCACCAATTTACAGGCAATAACAGATATTAAGAACTTTTCTGATTACATGGTCAAAAACTCAGGAGCGGTTGGCGTACAAAATATTATTACACCGCTGATGTCAATGCCACAGAAATTTCATGAAGATGACCCAAAATGGATGGGTCTGGCAGAGGACCTGCCAACTGCCAATGCATATCTAATCGGTGTCACAATGGCCGGAGATCCTGGTGACATGAATAAGTATCTCGACCCGAAGCTCAGACAGACAAACATGGTTTTTTACTTTACAGACAAAACAGGGCCCACCATTGATAAGGCCATCTCAACCGCTAAAAAATATATAAATGAGCTGGCCGACCTGCCGGCAGAATTTAAATATAAACTCTGCGGCGGTGTTATCGGCGTTGAGGCCTCCATAAACGAAATGGTAAAAGAAAAACAGCTCCAGACTCTCATGCTTGCCCTTCTGATGGTATTTGTTTTCTGCACCATAAACTTTACCTCAGTAAAAGCAGGCCTTATACTTGTAATCCCTCTTATAATCTCAAACTTCATGGCCTTTGCATATATGGCAATGAACAATATCGGACTGTCCGTTTCAACCCTGCCGGTTTCTGCAGCCGGTATCGGAATGGGAGTTGACTATGGAATCTACATGCTTGCCCGGGCCGCAGAAGAGAGAAAGAATAACCCTGATTTAACAATTGAAGAAATACTGATCATCACAATCAAAACATATACTAAATCTGTTATCTATGTTGCAGGAACACTGGTGCTCGGTTTACTTGTATGGGTACTTTCCGGATTAAAATTTCAGGCACAGATGGGAATGATGCTTGCTGTGATACTTTTCTTAAACTGTTTGGGTGCTGTATTTCTGGTACCGGTTTTGATAATGCTTTTTAAACCAAAATTTTTAACAAAAAAGCCTGACAACAGCTAATTAGAAGCGAGGGTGACTCCCCTCCTTTAAAATATTATTTTAAAGTGTCACCCTCGCCTTCTCCTCAAAAGAGGAAAATAGAATTTTAAATGTATCAGCGAACATAACAAAAAAAGGAACAATGCGTGAAAACTGAAAAAAAAGAACTGGACGCCATAGAACTTGAAAAAGAGATTAATGAGTTCTTAATCGAAAGAGCGACAAAATCAGGGGGTAAGCACACAAAACCGGGCTGCAACCTGAAACATGGATATGCCTGCGTACTATCGACATGCCACAACAACATTCCCAGATCAACCCCGGTCGATTTCTTTTCTGACGGAGATCTCACCCTGTGGATAAATGCAGAACCCGGCGGCAAAATCGCAAACATTATGAGAAACCCCAAAGTTTCCATCGGAATATACGAAAGAGTTGACCATGCCGTTGAACAAAAAAGCCTTCAACTATGGGGTACCGCGGAAATTATTAACCTTAAGAATAATCCTGACCTGTTTAATGAAAAGTTCATATCCTTCGGTCTGAATGAGGCAATGACAGGCATGATAGAAAAAATGATAGAAAAAGGCGCAATTCCCGAAAAAAACCTGACAGAATCAACTGAAAAATTTACTAAAATGATAAATATGATTAAAATAACGGCAGAAGAGATCACCCTGCTTCACATGCGTCCTGAGAAATCAACTTTGAGAAAAATTTGGAAAAATGGTAAAGCTTATCAAGTTGACACAGGAATGTAAAAATCGTAAATATATAATCTCCTTTTTCATGTCTCTTTATTAGAGATTAAAAATAGATATCAACAACAATAAAACCAAGCACGGGGGGTACAATGATGAAAACGAAGAATCTTTTTATTTGTTTTATTTGTACAGTATTATGCCTGTTCTCATTTGCCGGCAACTCAGCTGCCATTGACTTGTTCGATGGCAAACTCCAACTGGAGGGCAGATGGCGGAGCCAGGTAAAGATGAGAGCAAAAGGACAAGAGACTGAAGTTGCGCATGATTATGATTTTTTCAATTTAAGAAACAGCCTTAAACTCGAGGCATTGTGGCGCGTATATGAAGGTCCGGATTATAGACTAAACGTATATTCTGTGTGGAAAAACTTTTATGACGCTGCTGCAGATGTTGATTCCGGATACAGAAACAACCTGGAAGAATACAATATCGGACAACGTGGAGTCGATGCAGCAAGAAACTATGAAACTTTCAGGAACATATGCCGTGAACTCTATGTCGAAGTAACAACAGATCTTTTTCAGATCAGACTGGGTAAACAGATCATTAACTGGGGTGAAACCGATATTCAGCGCATGACAGACATGATCAACCCAGTTGATGAAAACGGCGCATTAAGCGGACCAAATCCTGACTGGGCAGAGCTGAAAAGAGGCCTTTGGATGATCAGATTATTTATTACACCCGATGGGCTGCCTGCTGATATGACTTTTGAATTGCTTGTTATCCCTGATTATCAGGCAAATCTGTCGCCTCCCTTTGGCAACAATATGACACTCAACCATGGGCTGCTAGGCGCTCCGTATACTGCACCCGGTGAAATGATGTTAGCCTGGGATAGAGACGTCCCGGATAACTGGGATTCACCCGAGTTAGGTTTAAGAATCAGGGGTTTTTCCTGGGGGATTGACTGGACCATAAGTTACTTATATCACAGAACACGTGGTCAGCCTCTAATGAAAGAATATGACTTTATGCCAGGTGGAGTACCGGATTTCGGTGCTTTTGGCGCTTTCATGATGTCTAAAGAGTTTGTTACAGGCGTAGGCAGGTATCAAAATGACCACGATTACCCTTGGCAAAGCACATTCGGATTAACTTTTAACTTTCCAGTTGAAAGAAAGATCCCCATCATTCCAGGAACATCTCTGGCCTTTTCCGGAAGCGTGGTAAGGTTTGAAGGTATCTATGAGATGGGCAAAGAAAACGTAAGGTTGGGACCATACAACGGTATTTGGAATAAACATGTTGAAAATGACAGGATTGCTGGATGCTTGGCATGGGCTTCTAAAATTTATATTCCAAAGCTTACTCCATGGGCAAGACAGGAGCACCTCAACTCCACTACCCAGCTTTTCATGGAATGGGTTCCTGACAAAAAAAGAAACGATGCGATATTCCCATTTGTCACTTACGCGAAAGAACAACACCACTATACAGAAATCACCCAGACATTCTGGATGGAGTTCTGGCATGGAAAGATCACACCAGGAGTTTATTTTAGCCATAAATTACAGCAGGGCGGCGGATTCATCGCGCCTTCTGTTATGTTAAATCCAAGGAATAACTGGTTAATAACCTTTTCATACACAGATTATCATGATTATAACGTGTCATATGATGAAAAAGATTACTGGTTCATGGAGGTGTCATATGATTTCTAAAACAAAGAAAGGAAGCATTAAAATGAAATATAAACCAATTGTATTCCTGGCTGTTTTAACAATGTTTCTATCAGCCGCAAATACCTTTGCTGAAGAAACTGATTTTTTCCCATCCTGCTACACTGCTGATGAGCTTCAGAAAGTAAGGTCATGGGAAAAAAAATGGACTGGAAAAAAAATAACCAGTGCAGAAGTAGACCAGGTAAAAGAGTTTCTTCCATCAACGCTATATGACCTCATGAAGAATACGGACAGATGGGGAGAAAGCTATTTTGAAGTAGGTTCATATCAGCAGGTAGTACCAACGCCTGGAAGACTGGCCGTGACCAAAAAATATTATGGTCAGGCAAAAGTAGGCTCAAGCAGGGAACTGCTAAACTATACTTCAGGCGTACCCTTCCCATTCTCCAAAGACGGTACAGAGATGGCTCATAACGCTCGAAACAGGACGTACGGAGACGGCTATCAAGGTATTGACATGGGTTACATTGTTGACGGCCGCCTTAAATATGACATGACATCAGAAGTACATCAAAACATTGCTTTCTTTTCAGGACGGCAGGATGTTGAACCTGTCCCGGAACTGGCAAAGAATCCAAAAAATATCTGGCGCGCATTCCAATTTATGTATAAACAACCACCTGAGTCCAGAAACCTTAGAATAATGGATGTCCTCTATAAAGACCGCTTAAAAGCAAGTGATTCCTGGATGTGGTTTCCCACCATCAGAAGAATCAGACGACGTGCAACCACTGAAAAACAGGATGCAAACGGCGGTGCGGACTTTGCAGGATATGATAACTGGGGATGGGATGGACCGGTACAGCTGAATAAATATAAATATACAGGACAAAAAGATCTCTTAATGGTCCGTCACGGTGTGAAATCAAAACTGGTGCGGACTCCGGGCGACTGTCTCGTGGATGGCTCAATAAGAGAAAGAGTCAAAATGCATGTGGTAGAAGTCGAAAACATAGACAAATACTTCATGTATTCAAAAATGACCTGGTATATTGACCCAGAAACATGGGCAATAGTATATCTGGAAAATTATGACCGTACTGGAAAACTCTGGAAAATTTTTGATTGGCAGCACTGGGTAGACCCGAAAACAGGCGTTTTTGATATCAATGCCGGCTTGGCAGTTGATGTGCAGCGCATTCACTCTACCATAGCTGAGGCCACACATAAAAACGGCCCGGAACTAAAACCAAGAACTTTCACACTTCAATGGATGCAAAAGAACTCATACTAGTATTTATCACATAATCTATCACAAAAAATGCCCTCTGTTCTTATTCAGAGGGCATTTTTTTATCCGGCATATATTATTCAAAAGAATAATATATGTTTCAACTCGTTATAGCTATACGTTATTTACTTGTAAAGTGACTCTGTTCATTTTTTGATTGACAATTATCTTATAGTAATACTAATATTATAAGATAATAAATAAAACTAACAGTCAGTCAGTAAGAGGAGAAGATTAATGGATCCAATGGAAATATTTAGAAAGAAATTTGAGACCTATAAAAATATTATGGAGCAAGATGGTGAACAAAAAGCATGGGACACTCTGATGGAAGGATACCCTGAACGTCAGAAAGAACATATGGGCCATTTTATTGACAATAACACCTTGGCTGAAGGCTTTACTCAAGCCATCCCTTTGTACAAACAAATGGGTATGGATATGGCAGTAATTGATATTTCAAATAACGGTATGGACGCAGTCATCGAAGTTCAGAGAGTATGTCCGGTTTTCGATCTTGCAAAAGAATACGGTTTTGACAAACCCTGCAAAGTCATCTGTGAAATGGATGTGGCCGCTACCAAACAGGGGTTCGGAAACATGTCCGGTGGTATTATCGCCTCAAAAGCAGAGGGCGACTGTGTCTGCATATTTAAGTATGAAAGAAAAATGAAATAACCCTTATAAACACTAAGTACAAAAGCTATCCATGGCTTCTTAGCTTGGATAGCTTTTTTTTTACCTAAAATACTATTTTCAGTAATGTTCTTCGCCAAATCACTGTCTAAAAACTTTAAACTTCAGCTTAATGAAATTCCAGCCCGCCGCATACATTTATGGCCTGACCGGTCATATAATTGGCATCTGTCGAAGCCAGGAAAGCAACAGCAGCCGCAATTTCCTTAGGTTCCCCCACCCTCATGATCTTTAATGCCCTTGAGTCTATTGACGTATCTACAACCATTTTCAAGGTACTTCCTTCGGGCAGATCCAAAGACTTGTCTCCCCGATACCATATCGGTGTATTGATAAGTCCCGGGCACACACAGTTTACGGTTATTTCATAAGGGGCCAGCTGAATCGCAAGGCCCTGGCTCAAGTTTATCAGCGCACTTTTAGAAGAGGCGTAGGCAAGACTTCCGGCACGGTTGGTTTTTCCCTCAACAGAAGAAATATTAATAATCCTTCCCTTAATCCCATTATCCGCCATATGCTTCGCTATTTCCTGGATTAAAAAAAACGGTCCTTTAACATTAACAGAATAAACCTTATCCCAGATCTCAGGCGTCAGATCATCATAACCGGCATTGGTATCCCCGATACCGGCACCATTCACCAGAATATCAATTTTTTCAAACTCTTTATAAATAATCTTTACAGTCGCGTTAATATCTGAAATCTCTGACATATCACAGGAGCAGCTAACAGCCCTTACATTCATCTCCTGTGCCATTTCAGCGGTTTCCTTGAGCCCCTGCTCATTAATATCAATCAACCCGACATCAGCCCCCTCTTCCGCAAAACGCAAAGCAATACTTCTTCCAATCCCACTTCCCGCACCGGTAATTACTGCTGTTTTGTTTTTAAATCTTCCCAAATTTTTCTCCATATCAACACCTCATTTCCTTAATCAGCAAAAACATTTATTTACCAGAGTCTCTTTAAAAGAGTAAACTATAAAGGTTACTTTACCCAATCAATAATATGATCATCAATATCATCTTCAGAAACAGATTCCTCCTTAACAACCCTGCCCCGAACGGAAATACCCGCTCTATGTACTGATTCAGAATCTGAGGATAACAACACGTGCCATTCCTCAAGATCCCGGCCTTCAGCAATTAACCTGTAAGCACAGGTTTTTGGCAGCCAGAAAAAATCTTTTACATCTTCCGGATTTAACTTCAGACAATCAGAAACAAGAGAAGCAGATTTTTCATATTCCCGGCACTGACATGTTTTCTCATCAAGATACTTACAGACAATATCAGTATAGTAGACCTCACCTGTATCTTCATACTCGATCTTTCGCAGGCAGCATCTTCCGCAGCAATCACACAGAGATTCCCACTCATCTTTTGATAATTCTGCAAGTCCCTTTTTTTTCCAGAAATACAGATCTTTTATTTGCTGTGACATGGCAAAGCTCAGATAACAATTTTCATTTTTAAAACTGCAGAATAATTACTGTAAGCCGTTATAATACAGAACCATATTTTAAGATTATTACAGACTTAATGCATGACACAAACAAAAAAGGCGGAGCTTTTAACCCTGTCTTTTTATTTTAAATATTCAAGTAATATTATCTTTCTAGTCATCCAGCTTTATGCGCAGATACTTTTGCAAATTAGAAGCTGTAACGTATACCAAAAATTACCTCATTTGCAGTAAGCTCACCCCTATATTTTCCTTGAGACTCGCCATAGCCGTAGTCACCTGGACTTAGCCCTGCTTCACGTAAATGGACATTAAAATTTCCCATGTCAATATAGCGGTAGCCCAGCTTCAGGGTGAGGCTTTGTGTAATATCATATTGTATCCCGGCCTCTGCCTGCCAGGCAAAACTTGCTTTGTCACTGCTGCCTTCAACTGCACGATCAAAAGTACTGATTTTTGACCATGTGCTGCCCACACCTGCTCCTATATAAGGAGTAAATTTCTTGTAATGTACCGGCTCAAAATAGATAGAAAACATCAGCGTATAGATATCTTCGATGTCTGTTTTATAAACTAAAGATGAAGAAGGTACACTTTTTGTTGTAAAATCAAGGTCGTTTCTATGATTAAGACCTATATCAGCTCTTAAAAACTCAAAAAGTTCTGCACCAAAATGTATACCTGTTATTAATGTTTCTTCAGAACTATCGCCGGTATTTTTAAAGGGTCTGTCATTCAATCCACCTGAATCAAAAACTGTAAAAGAACCTCCAACTTCACCCTCAACATAGAATCTAAGATCATCCGATGCCAGCGCTGCTGAAGAACAAAAAATTACACTTGCAATACATGCACCTAACAAACTAATTATATAAATTTTCTTCATCTAAAAATCTCCCCTTTTATCTTCTCATTTTTCTGACAAGAAATTGTTTTGCGATGTATAAACTATAAAAATATACTATATCCAAACTGTTATAATTGACCCTTAATAAACAGTCCTTAAAGTTGCTGTAAAATCATAAGGCTCAATCTCTGTTTGTGGAATTCGGACATTGTTTCTAACAGAATCAAAATTATTAAAATAGACCTCGGCAAAACTATCATATAAAGATCTCGGCAAAACAGTATAGAAACCTTGTGGCACAGACCCAAAAGAAAAATATCCCTCTGAATTTGTCCTGACTCTCTCGTAAAGAACCTCGGATCCACAGGCAATTTCTACAAGATCTACCTTAACACCTGGAACAGCCCCGGTTATAGTGCCATAAACCGTATCTGTATCACAAACATCTCCTGTGCCGTCACTATCCGCGTCTTCCTGTCCCGGGTTAAATACGGAAGGACAGTTGTCTACATCATTAAATAGATTATCACTATCCGGATCCGTAACCATTCTAAAAATTTTGGCGCCGCCAGTGCCCTGAGGAGTTGATGACGCACCCTTGCTGGCAGAAGCATAAAGGGTACCTCCAAAATTAACAAATGCCTCAAAAATGATGACGTCTGTATCATCAAGACCATTCTCGGTTACCGCTGTCCAGGATATTCCGTCACTGGTTTTCCAGATGGGAGCTCCGTGGGTAACCGTTGCATTAAATTCCGGTATATACATTGTTACCACTCCGGCATACATTTCGTTATTAAACTCAAACAAGTTCGCTGCAATATTATCATGTCCCCAGGCCGGGTTGCTCGCGACATCATTAAAACCCGGAGGAAGTTGGGAATCCCCGCCCACACTGAATTTCCAGTTAGGATCTCCAGACGGATCAGTATCATCTGCACTTGGGGTTTCACTGTAAAGCATGCGTAAACCACCCAAAGAGTTTATTGCAACCATCAATTTATCGTTAAAAGAGGCAAAGTTCCAGGGCATGAAATTTCCTGTCTGCATCGTACATCCCATTCCGTCGCCAAAGCCGTTTTCATTTGTACCGGTATCATCTGCATCAACATTAGCATCAACAATGAGTTCCCAACCGGACTCAGTCAGTTTGGCCATTCTTGAACAGCCGCCCTCTGGTCCTGAGGTGCCTGTCCCGCCTCCATAGAGCTCATCATCAAAAACAGTCATATTAGTTAAACTGCTCGAAACAGCCTTTAAGCCATTAGGATAGTTTGAGTCATTATGATAATTCCCGTAGCTGTGATTTAAAGGTCCATTACCTGTTGCTGCCTGAGTCACAGTCCAATTGTTACCATCTGCCGTATACCAAATTTGCGCACCATGTGCATAGTTGAGCCCTGTACTCACATACAGTTTATCGTCAAAAATCAGCATATCTGTTATGGTCTTGTTCCAAAAATCACCAAATCCGTTTTCATCTTCATCCAGACCAATCTTATAACTTTCTCCTGTTAATACAGCGCCCAGTGTGTAGGAATAGCTAGGATAAGGATTATTATAAGTTGTCTGCGAACAAACCGTATATTCCGTCTCACTGGCAGCATCCGCTCCGGTACCGGACTCTTCATCCTGCTGTATAGTCAAAGTATCAGCGGTGTTACTGATAATTTCAAATTTTCGATTTTCTCCGGCTCCGGATACAATTTGCAACGCACCACCTGCCCACTGATCTACAGCCCAGGTCTTTGTACTATCCGTTATTTGAGCTGTAGTATTGCCATCTGCATCTGCACAGCCCGCAATCGCTGTAATTGAACCTTCTTCATCAACATCTCTTTTATCTGAAATAACCGGATCCCAGTTGACTCCATCATAGGTCCATATTTCACATCCGCTTGAACCAAGATATGCTCCCTGGAGGCCTGAAGAGAAACCAAAATAAAGTTTCCCTTGAAACACGATCATTTTGCCCCATACATTGTTAAGTGTCGTATTGCCGTAAACACCGTTCGTCTCACCATTTGGAAAAAGAACATGCTCCCAGCTCGTTCCGTTGGTTCGCCAAACTTCCAGGCCATTATCCTGGTTACGAGTCATAGCATAAAGCCTCTCCCGATACTCTGCCATAGCTACCACGGAAATATTATCGTCCCCGTCAAAACCCGGAATATTGACACGTTCCCATTCTGAACCATCATCAGCAGTAACAGTCTCTAGTGCCTCAGGAATATGGCTCAATGAATCAAGAAAACTTATTGTATTGTCAATTATAACCTCCTGTGCCACCTCTCTTGATATCGTGGCAGGTGAACGTCCTGGGAAAATATAGTCATAATCAGTTTCATTATCACCATACCAACCAAACTGAGAATGAGTAGCACCTTCTATCCCAATCCAAACCGTATCATCCGGAAGGAGAGGTATTCCCGGGTCAAGATTTGGGGCATCTCCCTCAAAAGCTCTGTAAATGGATATCGCCTTGATACCATAAGAGAGCATACTGCCGGGAGGATACGTATCCCAAAGGACTAATCCATTAATTTTTTCGGTATTTAAATATGTCCCCGGCCCATTTTGAATGTACCAGGATGCGACAACACCAGCTAAAGAATGCCCCCCTATACTCCATGTATCAATCTCTGGATGAGAGTTGATAATAGGATCTGCACGTCTAGTACCGAAAACACTCAAACAATTAGGCATGGGAACTAGAACTACCAGATATCCCGCAGCTGAAATATCCCTTGCTAAGGGAGCATATGCCCTGGTATCAACATTTCCACCAGGATAAAGGATTAAAGCTCCAGTTGGTACAACATTGACTGGAGTAAATTCATAATAATAGTCAGGATCTTCCCATGCGTCTACCGTAACAGTTGACACTGCAACCTCAGCATCTCCATCCATGGCAGCAACAGCTTCCAGCAGGGGCACATGTTCACATGCAGCAGAATAACTTACATAAGAAAATAAAATAAAAAATACTGCGAACAAAGTCTTAGACAATAAAGATAGCTTTACTCTCATTTTCTCTCCTTTTTATAATCTTTTGCTTATATATTATTAACAGCATTTTTAAATTATAAGTATCTTTTAGCAATAATCAAGAATGAATGCAATTTAATTTAAACATACATGTCTACTGAATCTACTTGAACAGGTAACTTTAAGATTTAAATTAACCCTCTTGAGAATTCATTCTAATAACTTTTTTCCAAAATGTCAAAATCTGTGTAATGTGTTTAAAAACTATGTCCTACAATTCATACTTCAACTCTGGTCGTTGTACAGACTTTGTTAAATTGCTAACACCTTTTAAGCATAAAATATAAAATTACTTCATCAAATACAATTCTATTTTTATTCCAAACAAAAAAGGCAGAGCCTGTTAGGCTCTGCCTTTTATTGCTTAAATTAATATTATCCTTACTATTAACAACTCCTAGAATTTGTTAATCTGCTATCGCAGTAAAACCATAAGGCTGAATTACTGTCTGAGGAATAACAGGCCAACTACGTACCGGAACAAAACTATAACCGCTAACAGTTGGAACAACAAGGAGATTACCACTTTCCAAATCACCGAATGAATAGTAGCCGTTTTGATCTGTGGTGGTTGTCGCTATCAAAACATCAGCTCCGCAGGTGGTTCTGTAAATTTCCACAGTAACACCTGCCTGGATATCACCACTAATTGTTCCATAAACCGTATCTGCGTCAGAAGTGTCGCATTCACCATCACTGTCTGAATCACCTGATGCTGCGCAATGTTCGGAACGTACACAGCGCACGTAATGACTGTCTACTTTTTTACTTGCAAAATAATAGTCTACATAGCCAGTGTTAAAATCAAGAACCCAGGCCTTGAAAAAGTCAATGTCAATTGTTGTTGAAGTCTTAAAATATGCTTTTTCAGTCAAAGGGAAATAATCTGTGTTTACACAAGGGGAATCAGTGGTGTAATCGACAATTGACTGAAGTTCGTATACGTTCGGAAGACGCCAATCCGTGGAACCGGCTAGTTCAAGATTTTCACAGTATGCCAGAGACTCTTCCCAATTCATGACTTCAGACGGGAAACTTTGCTGCCACGTCAATCGGGTTTGATTATCGATAATTGTTCCATCACCATTGTCTTCGAGAAGGTTGTCACTCGCAGAACTGTCACCTCGAACAGCCATGGCACCACCACCATCTTTGGAGTAATTATATTCATAACCGTCATCAAATTGAACATAATATGATCCTGGCTGTACTGAGCCAGGGGCGGCGGCAGTGGATGACCAGTAGTAGAGATGGGTGTAGAGAAAATAATCGGTATCAACAGATGGGTGTGACCTGCCCCTGTCCAAAAGGTATGAGAGTTCCTTCAATGTGGGCAGGCGCCAATCGGCAAACCCGCCAAAGGCGTCTGCATTAAGAGTGTTTATAAAAACCTCTTGGGATTCTACAAGGGGGTACTCGTTGTCTTTATCATGGATGGTAGCATCATCGGTTTTTAATTCCCAGGTCAGGCCGGTTACATTATCACGCACCATTGACCAGGAAACAGCCACGTCAAGAAGGTCATTACCGTTGCTGTCAAGCTTTGTAAAAGAACGTTCGCCTGTATTGTATTGTGCATCCTGTCCATAGAATGCTTCACCGGGCTGAGGACATGCGATTTCGGTTCCATTATTAAAACATTTGAATTGGCCTGTCTCCGGAAGTGCCCATGCATTGAGGTCTGCAATGTATCCAACCAGAAATGCCAGGCTGAGAATGCCACCGACAAAAAAGTTTCTCATTTTTATCCCCCATTTATCAGTTAATAGTTAATTATCTGAAGTTAAACAAAAAAGGCAGAGCCTAAATGACTCTGCTTTTTTGTTTAACTTAATATTATACTTACGATTAACAATTCCCAAAATTTGTTAATTTGCTATCGCAGTAAAATCATAAGGTTGGATTACTACCTGAGGAATAACCGGCCAGCTGCGTACCGGGACAAAACTATAACCAGGCTCTTCAGCTACAAGAAGATATTCCTGGGAAGGCAAATCACCAAATGCATAATAACCGTTTTGATCAGTGGTGGTTGTAGCTATCAGCTGCTCACCACCGCAAGAGGTTTTGTAAATTTCCACAGTAACTCCTGCCTGAATATCACCGCTGATTATTCCATAAACTGTATCTGTGTCAGCAGTATCACATTCACCATCACTGTCTGCGTCCGAACATGAACCATCTGATACCATTCGGTATACCTTTGCTCCGCCGGTGCCCTGGGGAGTTGATGATGCACCCTTGCTGGCTGAAGCATACAGGGTACCGCCAAAATCAACAAAAGCTTCAAAGATAATAACTTCCGTGTCACCAAGACCATTTTCGGTTACCGGTGTCCATGATGTGCCGTCACTGGTTTTCCAGATAGGCGCTCCATGGGTAATCGTTGCATTATATTCCGGAATATACATCGTTACCACTCCGGCATACATTTCATTATTAAACTCAAACAAGTTCGCTGCGATATTATCATACCCCCAAGCCGGGTTGCTCGCTAAATCGTTAAAACCAGCAGGCAGAATGGCATCACCACCCACACTGTATTTCCATGTAGGGTCTCCAAGTAGATCATCATCTGCACTTCCTGTTTCGCTATACAGCATACGCAGACCGCCCAAAGAGTTTATTGCGACCATTAATTTATCATTAAAAGATTCGATGCTCCAGGGCATGAAATTTCCTGTATTCATGTCACAGTCCATTCCGTCACCAAAACCATTTTCATTTGTACCGGTAGTATCTTCATCAATATCTCCGTCAACAATAAGCTCCCAGCCAGCCTCAGTCAATTTTGCCATACGTGAGCAGCTGCCCTGTTCACCGCTGGTACCGGTTCCACCTGCATAAAGCACATCATCAAAAACCGCCATATTGGTCAAGCTGCTTGAAACAGCCTTTAAGCCATTAGGATAAATAGCATCAACATGATAATTTCCATAGCTGTTCGTCAAAGGGCCATTACCTGCTGCTGCCACAGTCACAGTCCAAGTATCACCATCTGCCGTATACCAGATCTGCGCACCATGTGCATAATTGAGGCCCGTACTTACATACAGTTTGTCGTCAAACAATACCATGTCGGTTATGGTCTTATTCCAATAATCACCGAACCCGTTTTCATCTTCATCAAGTCCGATTTCATAAGAATCTCCGGCAGCAACTGCGCCAAGAGTATAAGAATATTTAGGATACGGATTGTTATAGGTTGCTTCTCCGCAAACAGTAAATTCCGTTTCGCTGGCAGAATCTGCTCCGGTACCCGCAGTTTCATCCTGCTGAATAGTCAGAGTATCAGTGGTATTACTGATAATATTAAATTTTCGATTTTCTCCGGCACCAGATACAATTTGCAGCGTAGCGCCTGCCCACTGATCTATACCCCAGGTCTTTGTACTATCCGTTATTTCAGCAGTGGTATCACCATCTGAATCTGCACAGCCGGCAAAACCTGTAATTGAACCTTCTTCATCGACATCCTTTTTATCTGATATAACCGGTGTCCACTGAACTCCATCATAAGTCCAAATCTCACATCCGCTTGAACCGAGAAAATTTCCCTGGAGACCTGAAGAAAAACCAAAATAAAGTTTACCCTGAAATTCAATCATTCGGGCCCATACATTGTTAAGTGTGGTATTGCCGTAGACACCATTGGTCTCACCGCCCGGGAAAAGAACCTGCTCCCATCCGGTTCCGGTCGTGCGCCATACTTCTGCGCCATTATCCTGGTTCCGGGTCATGGCATACAAACGTCCCTGATATTCTGCCATAGCAACCACAGAAATATTATCGACCGCGTCAAAACCCGGGATACTTACTTGTTCCCATACTGAACTGTCATCAGCTGTGACACTAGCAAGTGCAGCTGGAATCTCAGGGGTTAATGAATCGAGAAAACTTAACGTATAAGCAACGATCAGATCCTGCTGTTCCTGCCGGGTTATGGTTGCCGGATTATCATCTGCCTGCAAGAAATCATAGTCCGTAACATCATCACCGTACCAGCCGAACTGGGTATGATTTGCGCCTTCAAGCGCTACAAATCTTGTATCTTCGGGCAGATTCGGTATTGAATTTTCAATATCAATCAGCTCCGTAGTACCGTCAAGAGTTCCATAGATTGAAACAACCTTCAGCCCGGGAACACTGAGCATCGCATTATCATTCGGATAAGAAGCCCAAAAAACAAGACCATCAATTTTGTCAGAATGTGTATACGAACCGCCTATATACCAGGCAGCAACAACCCCGCCAAAAGAATGACCGCCAATGCTCCATTTTTCAATCTCAGGATGCGCACTAATTATAACATCAGGACGCTCTTTCTCATATATCGCTAAACAGTTCGGAGATGGAAGCAGCGCAACAAGATATCCCGCAGCAGCAATATCACGAGCTACCCGTGCATAAGCACGTTCATCAACCGATCCACCGGTATAAATGATAAAAGCTTCAGAGGGTGTACTGCCGATCGGCGTAAATTCATAATAATAATTCGGATCAAAATCATCATAAATTTCAGGATCATGCGTCCAGGCCGATACCGTAATAGTTGTGACTGCGACTTCAGCGTCACCCGGCATTACATCAAGAGCTTCCTGTAGTGGAACACGAAGACACTGTGCAAAACTGTAATTTGCGATAAATAATGTCAATAGGACAATCGGAAACAACACCTTAGACATGGAATAAAGCTTTTTCTTCATACACCCTCCTTTTAAATTAGATACTATATTAATTAATAAATATTTAATTTCTTTGTTACCCCTTTAAAAACATAAATATTTTATTCGTCATAAGCTTAAAATTATAATGGGAGTTTTTATAGTTTTCGAATTTAATTGATATATTAACTAATCTGAAATAATAAAACAAGTTAATTGTCATATAAAATCAATATAATGAAAAATTTTATTTTTATAATACTACGGACCATATTACACGGCATAAGTCTGACAATTAGCTGGATTGCTTATGTTTTTTAGCAGAAGGATCCAATGAACCCGGTTGTCTGCTAGTTTATATGCAACCTTTGCGCCAACAACTTATATAATTTATTTTATAAGTTATTACAGATATTTAGAAAAATAAAGAGGGATAATTCAAGAAGTAAAAAAAAACATATTGTCAACTTATCTTGACAATACTAAAGTTCAAAAATAGAAATCATATTGTTTTTGCCTGTAAAATCAACACATTAAACAACTACACAAAGTGTATACATTTATGGACACTTAAGAAGCCGTTATACTGGGGCAACAACTCAATACAGATAAAAAGGTAAATAATGGTTATAAATCGTTAAGATAATAATTTTAACATATTTTTCTTTAGAGGCTCAAAAAGTGAAAAATGATATAATTTTATCCATCATACACAAAGCAGGTCAGAGGCTCCATATAAATTAAGTAGTACAATAAAAATAACTATATAAGCCAAAACAGAAAAAAAAACAGCCAGCACCCTGTAACGAAAACTTCGGACCAGGTTTATCGAAACATTCGATTCAGCCTTTGAATCAGGACTGACAGACAACTATTTTCATTAAGATTCTTTTGTATGTGTCTTTCATTGTTAATTTTCATATTATTCAGAGAAAATACCGGAAAACAGTTACTAAACAATTCCCATATACTGTCTACTTATATTTCTACAAAACCCGGTAATTTCATTCCATCAAGAACATTTTCAACCTTTTATATTTTTTCAAAAGATCATTTACTATACCTTTTTCCTAAAACCTATAAACAGATCCTCTACATCTTCCGACACAACTAAAAAGAGCTCTGCAGAATATCCCGCAGAGCTCTTTTTAGTTATCATATTAATTGGTGAAACGGACCTTACATCATTCCGCCCATTCCGCCCATACCACCCATTCCGCCGCCTGGCATTGGAGGCATTCCGCCGCCGCCGGCATTTTCTTCAGGCTTGTCTGCGATCATGGCTTCTGTAGTGATCAGAAGTGAGGATACGCTGGCTGCGTTCTGAAGTGCGCATCTTACAACCTTAGTAGGATCAATTACACCTGCTTTAATAAGGTCTTCATATACCTCAGTAAGCGCGTTAAATCCAAAGGTACCTTTTCCTTCTTTTACTCTCTCAATGACAATTGAACCGTCATGACCGGCATTTGTTGCGATCCATCGTAAAGGCTCAACAATAGCTCTTTTAACAAGCTCTACTCCAAGTCTCTGCTCTTCATTTGATGTCTCTATATCTTCAAGTGCTTTAAGAGATCTTACCAGTGCTACTCCGCCACCGGGAACAACACCTTCTTCTACGGCTGCTCTGGTTGCGTGAAGTGCATCTTCAACTCTGGCTTTTTTCTCTTTCATCTCTGTTTCTGTTGCTGCTCCAACATTAATTACAGCTACTCCGCCAACCAGCTTAGCCAGTCTTTCCTGCAGTTTTTCACGGTCATAGTCTGAGGTGGTCTCTTCGACCTGTGCACGAATCTGTTTTACTCTTGCAGCGATCTTGTTTTTTGTTCCGGCTCCCTCAACTATTGTTGTGTTGTCTTTATCAATGGTAATTCTCTTGGCTGTTCCAAGATCATCCATAGTAATAGTCTCAAGCTTAATTCCAAGATCTTCTGCGATCATTGTTCCGCCGGTTAAAATCGCGATATCTTCAAGCATTTCTTTTCTTCTGTCTCCAAAACCCGGAGCTTTTACTGCAGATATTTTGAGTGTTCCTCTAAGTTTGTTGACCACAAGTGTTGCAAGGGCTTCTCCGTCCACATCTTCTGCTAAAATCAGGAACTGTTTTCCTGTTTTGGCAACCTGCTCCAGAATTGGCAGTAAGTCTTTCATATTGCTTATCTTTTTCTCATGAATCAGAATAAGACAGTCTTCCAGGATCGCTTCCATTCTTTCCGGATCAGTTACAAAGTAGGGAGACAGGTAGCCTCTGTCAAACTGCATTCCTTCAACAACATCAAGATTTGTCTCAATTGTCTTTGCTTCTTCTACAGTGATAACGCCTTCTTTTCCAACCTTATCCATTGCGTCTGCAATGATATTCCCGATAGTCACATCATTATTTGCAGATATTGTTCCGACCTGAGCGATTTCTTTCTGATCTTTAATGGGTTTGCTTATTTTTTTAAGATTATCAGAAATGCTTTCCACTGCCTTGTCTATCCCGCGCTTTAATTCCATTGGGTTGTGGCCTGCTACAACAAGCTTGCTTCCTTCTTTATAGATTGCCTGGGCAAGTACGGTTGCTGTGGTTGTTCCGTCGCCTGCGATATCTGAAGTCTTGCTGGCGACTTCTTTTACCATCTGAGCGCCCATATTCTCGAACTTATCTTCAAGGTCAATCTCTTTTGCTACGGTTACACCATCTTTTGTTACGGTTGGTGAGCCAAAGCTCTTATCGATGATTACATTTCTTCCTTTGGGGCCAAGAGTTACCTTAACTGCATTTGCCAGGGTATCTACACCCTTAAGCATTAAGGTCCGTCCATCCTGACCAAATAATATTTCTTTTGCCATCTTTTAAAATCCTCCATTTATGAAAATTATAGGTATTTATTAAGTTAATGTATTATTCGATAATTCCCAGAATATCATCTTCTCTCATTATCAAATGCTCTTCTCCGTCGATCTTTACTTCTGTTCCTGCATATTTACTGAAAAGTACCTTGTCACCCGCTTTTACGTCAGGTACTGATTTCTGTCCGTTATCTAAAACTTTACCATTTCCTACTGCGATTACTTCACCTTCCATTGGTTTTTCTTTTGCTGAATCCGGAATAATAATCCCGCCCTTGGTCATCTCTGCCTCTTCCATTCTCTTGACAATTATCCGGTCCTGCAATGGTCTTATCTTCATCTCTTTACTCCTCCTTCTCGTTTTTTTATTTATATTAGCTGATTATATATAAGTCAGGTTTTACGTACTTCTCCTCCCCCAATAATCAGAACAGGTTAATTTGATATTCTATCCTTTACGTATAATTTTTCAAGGAAAAAAATAAATGTAATAATATTCATTAAATCAGAAAACCTGTTATAATAAATACTGTTATAAATTAGTATAATTTATTATTATCTTACTTATTTTTCACAGATTCAATTTCATCAAAACTTGAACCATTCACAGATTGAACAGTTAAATTACTTTTAAAAATAATACGGTTATGGCATTATCGCAGATATTTTACGGGCGACATAATTATCCTCGCCCATAGCGCGAGACCTTATAAAGGTCCCCAAAGGGGACCATAGTAAATCGGGCCCCCATCTTGACCGTGCCGCAGTACCAGGTTTTTTGGGGCTTAAGGCGGCGCATGTCTGAGTCCCGACGAACCGGGATAAGTTTGTGACGCCGACCGCAAAAAAAAACTAGTACAAGGGAATCCCGTTTTACGGGACCGGACAAAGAGTGCCTTTTCTTTGTTACTTTCTTTGGAGTAAACAAAGAAAATAAGGCGAATTATATTTTTAACAATAATAAACTCTCCCCGAACGCTAAAAGCTTTTCGGGTTAAACCCTTAAAAATTATAAATCCCGATTTATCGGGCCATGGTTTAAACATATAATTACTAAATAATAGATACCGCCATTTAAATGAAAACCGAAACCAGCGAGACAAAAACAATAGCACGTTCAGCAGGATCAGTCGGCACAGCAGTCTTTGCCAGCCGAATACTGGGTCTTGTCCGCGAACAGATATTTGCGATATTCTTTGGGGCGGGATTTGCCTATGATGCTTTTGTGGTTGCATACCGCATCCCGAATCTCCTGCGTGAACTCTTCGCAGAAGGTGCCTTAAGTTCAGCCTTTGTCACGGTTTTCACGGACTGTAAAATAAAGAAGGGTACCGAAGCCACTCAAAAACTGGCAAACAATGTCATAACCACCATCCTCATAATCGTTGGAATAATCTGCGCGGCAGGGATGTATTTTTCTTCCGACATTGTTTCGTTCATCACCACGGCTGACTATTCAGAGCTGACAGGTAAACATGAACTTACCTCACTAATGACCTCCATCATGTTTCCATTCCTTCTTCTTGTTTCTCTTTCTGCAGTTGCAATGGGCATTCTAAATACACTTGGAAAATTTTTTATTCCTGCCCTAAGCTCCAGCTTTTTTAACCTGGGATCAATTGTTGCCGGAGTAACTTTTGCTCTCATTGCACCCAAATACGGGTTTAATCCTATTGTGGGAATGGCATGCGGTGTTGTGGTTGGAGGCATCCTTCAAATTGTAATACAGCTCCCATTGCTTATTAAAGCGGGCTTTACATACAGGCCGCGTCTAAATTTTTCAGATCCTGATCTAAGAAGAATAATGAAACTGATGGTGCCCGCAGTCATTGGTCTTGCACCTCTTCAAATAACTGTTCTCATAAATACTTTTTTTGCCTCAGGCTGCGAACAGGGCAGCCTTTCCTGGCTGACCTATGCCTACCGGATACTATGGTTTCCCATAGGGATCGTTGGCGTATCTTTATCTGTGGCGACACTTCCTGTTGTTTCACGCCATGCTGCAAACGCTGACATGGGAAAACTGAAAGAGGCATATGTCTCTTCAACCATCCTCTGTATTATCCTGGCCGTACCGGCAACCCTGGGTCTCATTTTCCTTTCAGCTCCGATTATTAGAGTGATTTTTGAGCATGGAAACTTCACCGCAGCAGACACAGCCAGAACCGCCATCGCTCTTTCTCTTTACGCCATTGGGTTACTTGCCTTTTCAGCTCAAAAAATTATTGTCCCGGTTTTTTACGCTCTGGACAAAGCCAGATATCCTGTGTTTGGATCCTTGATCACAATTATTTTAAACATCATTGTTGTCATCACAACACTCGATAGTCTACAGTTCAAAGCAATCGCCCTTTCTGTTTCAATATGCATCACCGCAAATTTTATTTTCCTGAGTTTTATGCTCTATAAAAATATAGGCGGATATGACGCGGCACGTATAATCAAGAGCTTTGTAAAAGTCTTTCCTTTATCTGTCCTGATGGGAGGCGCTGTGTGGTGGATCGATAAAAATATGAATAACCTTATGGGAGAAATGCTTTTTTCAAACCTTATCTCTCTTACAGCTGCAATATTTTCAGGTCTGATTATCTACGGTACGCTAATAAATCTTCTAAATATTAAAGAAGTATCAACACTCCGCAATAAGCTTCTAACAATGATAGCAAAAAAAAGAAATAATATTTAAGAGGCTCTAAGCAGTTAAATCCTGAGATAAATGGAAAATAATTTTTACCCTGTACATCATGAATCATTATGGAAAATAAACAGATTCCTTATTTTAAATCATTACTCGAATATTTTTCACTTATTCTTAAAATAATATTTCACTCCGCATCACTGCTATTTGTTCTGCCTTCAAACAAACTTCTTCTGGACTTCAAAGAAAAACTTGTCCTTACCATAACAGGAATTAATAACTGTGCATATTCTTCCCTGCTTCACACAAGAATAGCAATTGAAAATGGCGTAAAAATAAGCGAGGTCAAAAGACTCCTTGAAGGAAAGATTGAAACATTTCCAAAAGATGAATATGCGGCACTTTTATACGCTAAACACTGGACAGAAACAAACGGCAATGTTTCAGATGTAGAACGTAAAAAAGTAATCAATTTTTTCGGTCTCCGTGAAACGAGGATTCTTGAGGCAGTCATTATGTCTGCACATTTTTCAAACATGTGCAGCAACACAGTCACAGCCTACAATGAACACATGTCAGAGCACAGATCTTTTGCTATATTTCTGCTCACATCACCTTTTGCCTATTTTACAAAAAAAGGTGCCCTGAAAACAAAATAAGATTTTATTCTCCACACAGTCTCAGATATAAAACATTGACAATACTTATAAATTCTAGAAACCCGTAGGTGAGATCATAACCAGAAAAGACGGAAAAATTGATGTGATTAGATTGTAAGATTAAGAAGGGCCCTGTTAATTCGGAGCCCTTCTTTGTGTATTTAAAACAGTCAGACACTTTAGTAAGATTAAGCTGATGGAAAATACCGTGATGTTCTTTTCTCTAGGACATCCGGGTTTTTTATGTAATACTGTATAGATACTCAAGAAATCTGAGTCGCCAGGAACTACAAAATCCAATACGTTTTGAAATATCAGGCCCGCAGGATTTTCGATAATCCGTGGGCTTTTTTTTTGGAGAGTTAAAACCTGAAGCACCCTGTGCGCGAGAGGAAATCGTTATGACCAATAAATTGTTTGTTGGTAATTTGACCGAAGACATTACTAAAGAGGATCTGCTGGATAATTTCGGGGATCTCGGAACATGTTTATCCGTTAAAATTATCAAGGATAAAAAGTCGAGCAGTTCAAAATCTTTTGCCTTTGTTGAAATGGCCACCAAAGCGGAAGCTCTGGAAGTTATTAAGAAGTGTAAGGGTGTTGAACTCGACGGTCAAAAGCTCGTTGTTAACCTGGCCCGGCCTCAAAAAAATGAAAAAAAAGGTAAACCCAGCAACGGTTAAAGTTTAATCTTTGTTTTAAAAGGTTTTCCAACTGACGACACCCGGACCTTCCGGGTGTTTATAGGGTCACCCCCAGATCAGATAGATGTATTACCTCATTTCCCCCAAGATTTTTAAATTTTGTTGACATGTGCTTTAATACCTATAAAAATATTTAAAGTAAAAGTCTCGGGTTTTTGCTCAAGCCTGAATTAAACCGTTTGGGTTAGTAAAAAACTTAAACACTAATTAAGACATGACCCCCATTTTTTGCACTTCATTAAAAAGAATATCATATTTCCGAAACCATATTTTTCCAGTTTTCAACTGTTAAAACAACCACCATTTCGAGGTGTGAAATAACTGAAATTTGGGTTCGGACCAGCCTATAATAATTACATCAAAAATACTGTGTCCCCCAATTTTTCTCAGAAGTGTAGACTGTTTAATAGTTATCGAAACGGTTTACTTTTGAAGTGTGCTGAAATTTTAATACTGGTAAAAAAATGGACCGAACACCTCCTTATTAATTCACATGGAGAATTCATATTGACAAATTATCCATTTTATGATTATAATAACTGGTTTTGATGGTAACAAAAGTCATGCCTTGGGTAACCCTTCGTTGGTCAAACCATTTCTTGATCATCACATCGACTTTAGTCTTCACAGTCCAACTGTGCAACTGTCCAACCGTTCAACTGTAAAACTGTGCAACTGTGCAACAGCACAACTGTACAACTATACAATTCTACAATTGACCAACAAACTAACTGTTTAAACGTACAACAGGCCAACTGTTTTACCGTGCAATGGCCCCATGTCCAATGCACAATGCACAATCTCCAATCTCTAACTGTGCAAACAGCAAACCGAAATAATTTTTTTAAAGATGAAAACAGACTATGAGCAAAATCAGAATTGCTAATATCTAAATCTGAAACTTCATCCGTTCGCTGATTAAGTGGCCTTGACTGGAAATTCGAACGGTATATTTTAAATTATACTAACTAATAAAAGGATATAAATTTGAAAGATAACAACCCTAATAATGAACGTGTGACCACAGCAGTACTTCTTGCAGCCGGCACAGGTAGCCGCCTGTATCCGCTGACGAAGAATGCTCCAAAATGCCTGACAATATTTAATGGTGTATCGATACTTGAACGGATGACCGCCAATTTGAATCTGCATGGTTTCAAACGGCTGGTCGTGGTGACAGGCTATCTGGAAAATCACATCAGAGATTTTCTTGGAAATCAGGTCGGGGATATGAGAATCGATTATGTTTTCAGTCCGTTATACAAGACGACCAATAATATCTATTCTCTGTGGATGGCACGTGAAGTTATCAATGAGTCATTTTTGCTTCTCGAAAGTGATCTTGTTTTTGATGTATCACTTCTGGGTTCTATGCTGTATCCAGACAGAATGGCTGTTGCAAAGATGAAACCCTGGATGAACGGGACAAGTGTTACAATCAATCAAGCTCAACAGGTTAAAGCATTTTGGGCGGACAATGCAGACTCCTCTGGTGAGACAAAATATAAAACTGTTAACATTTACAGCATTTCACTTGACTCCTGGCATGGAATTTCAAAAAAATTAGACGAGCACATTTCAGCCGGCAAAGTAAATGGATATTACGAAACCGTATTTGCTGAAATGATAGCAGACGGCAGCCTCAATTTTAAGATCGCCTCTTTTGACGGCAAGCCGTGGTATGAAATAGACACTATTGAAGATCTGGCAAAGGCGGAGAAACTATTTTTAGCAGGCAATTCTCCGATCAAGAAAACTGCTGTTTTTTCACAACCCCGTGTTTTGGATACGCAATTGATAAATGCTGTTAAATCCTCACATAAAACAATCGGAATCTTAAATGTCACAAAATAATTATAAGACGCAATCTGAAAAATACGAATTCATCGCTGGTCAACACGGTGGTTACTATCGGCATAATTTCATAGATCATGCCTATCTTTATAATCTTTATTTTCCGCCGGAGGCTGTTTTTGCAAACTTTAAAGATCAAATTCACGACCTTGTTCTGAATTATCCGATAGCACAAGATGCCCTTGCCGGCCTTGTGGGTAAAATAATTGACCAACCGGCTGAAAGAATTGTTGTGGGCAATGGTGCGGCTGAATTAATAAACATAGTATCCGGTCAGATATCACGTAAGTTGATTATTCCTGTGCCTTCTTTCAATGAATATGCCAATGCAGCGCCTTCAGGCCAGGCAGTCGAATTTCCCCTTGAGTTTCCCTCATTCCAGTTAGATGTGGATAAATTTGCAGAGGAAGCGATCAGTATAAAAGCTGATATGGCTGTTGTGGTCACGCCTAATAATCCAACATCTATGTTAATTCCCAAGCCCGATCTCATTCGGCTTGTCAAAAAGCTTGAAACTCATGACTGTATGCTGATTATTGATGAATCTTTTTTGGATTTTGCAGAGAATCCGGATCAAATAAGCATGGAACAGGAAATTGAAAATTATTCGAATCTGGCAATTTTTAAAAGCATGAGCAAAGCCTATGGTATCTGCGGGATTAGGATCGGTTATATGCTGACTGCAAATTCTAACTTTGCTGAAGCTGTAAGAAACGGCGTGCACATTTGGAACATTAATGGATTTGCAGAAGAGTTTCTACGGCTTTTACCAGATTACAAACAAGAATTTATTGAAAGCTGTAAACAAGTTCGAACTGACAGAAACAACCTGTATGAAAAACTTTGTGGAATAGAAGGTATGACTGTTTACAAACCTGATGCAAACTTTATTTTCTGTCGCCTGCCCGATTATATGCAAAGCGCTCCTGAAATTACTAAAAAATTATTTATTAAACATAATATGTACATAAAGGAATGTGCGGGAAAAACTCAACCGGATTCTGATCGTTATCTCCGAATTGCCAGCCGTACAGAAGCAGAAAATTGTAAATTAGTAGAAGCCTTAAGCGATGTAATGGACTTGAGAACCTAAGAAATATAAAAAATAATGACGAATTCCAAACCGCAACAACAATCCCCACAGCCCACAATGCTTTTTTTTGCCAGGGATCTACCCAATATTTGTTCACTTGCAGGCCTGTTATGTGCAGTGTTTGGTATTTACTACGCTATTCTTGGCAATTTCCCAGTTGCGATAATTGGAGTTCTGTGGGCTGTTTTATTTGACTGGGCTGACGGAATTATTGCTCGCCAAATGACGGGTCGAACAGATCACCAACGGGCTTTTGGCGGCCAGCTTGATTCGCTGATAGATATTATAAGTTTTGGGGTATTTCCTGCTATTTTTCTCCTGAGCTATGGTAGGTTCAGCCCATGGTTCCTGCCGGGAGCATTTCTTATTGTCGCCACCAGCGCTATAAGATTGAGTTATTTCAACATTTTCGGTATGAATGACGATAAAACCTACACGGGGCTGGCATTAGACAACAATGTTATTATTCTTGCCTTTGTGTTTTTATTTGAAGGCTTTCTTGGGCATACCGTTTTTTCAATAATCCTTTATGCACTATTAATGGTATTTCTGGTGTTTAATTTAGCCCCTATCCGAACGCCTAAATTTGATGGTAAGTGGTTTTATGTTCTTATCGTCTACACTATAGTATTAACAGGTATTTACGGTTGGATGCAGTGGAGCAGAGTTTAACAAATTTATAATATAATTGTTGATGGTAATGCTGTTGTTTAATTTAGCCCTTAAGAATAATGCAATTATCAACCCGGGAAATGGTGGAAAGCTTAGGGTTGCGATTAACCAATGAAGCACCACGACTCCGCCAAACAACAGATCGACGATGCAGCTGTCAAACGCTATTTCGATAATTCCAAGGGTGGCACAGCAGCCACTGTCAGTATGATGGCTCATGAGCACAATCTCCCAGCCAGTGCGGTCAGATATCGATTAAACAAAGAGATACAAATTATCAATGATTGGCTCAACGCGGTGCATAACCCGGGGCGAGTGCTTGATGTGGGTTGTGGTGCGGGGACTTGGACCGAGATCTTCGCAAGGCGCTATAATACTGTCATGGGAATCGAACAAAGCAGCCTGATGTTGAAGGTTGCCAGGGAAAGAGTGGCTTGTTTGCCAAATGTTAAGATACTTGAAGGCGACGGTCGACATGACCTTCCTGAAGGCTCCTTTGACATGATCTTTCTTGGCGGCCTGTGTATGTATCTGAATGACTCTGACGTTACGACGTTACTACACTCTTTGAAAAGCCGTCTTGTTAAGGGGGGGGCGATTATCCTCCGCGAGTCGACTGTACATCAGGGTGTATCCCTATCACGGGGTGAGTATCAGGCAGTCTACCGAAGTGTAAACCGCTACCGTCAATTGTTCGATGACGCGGGTTCCTTTCGTGTGGAAATGCGGCGAAACTACGGTTACACCAATTTGGTGACTGCAGAGGAGCTGGTTAATCTGCGCCGCAGGTGGTTACCCTTTATACCCAGGGATTCTAACACGCTTGGTTTATTGACATGGTTGATGCTCAGAGGAACCGCACCGATAAGCTTCTGGGCTTTGCCGAAGATACTCTCTCAACTTAGCCTTCCGTGGCCAAGATTGCAAAATCACTTCTTCAGGCTGCACCTTGTGGAGTAAAAGTGGAAAATATGCAAACCATCCCGGGGACAGTCTTGCTGGAGTTTATCAATTTGGGAGTTGGGGTCGTATCTTTAACTTAAAAAAAATTAAGTTAAACTCTACAAATGTTAAGATAAAGATTTAACCCTGGACACTTATCTCTAAATATGATTTTTCAGTAATGCTAATTTATTAATGTTATCAAAGGTTAACAGAATAAATGTTGTTTAAAATTATCGAGGACTATCGTCTTGAACTAATGGCAGTAATATAGCAGTACGACATGAAATCTTTAGCCGCTTAAAAGAATCACTGTTATTACTTAACCATATTAGTCATCCATTAATCGATTATTTCCAATATTGATCTTTTCTTAATTTTCATGGAAACAGCATTCATGATCGTCCTTATTGCAGTCGCCGTTCTTCCCTGCTTGCCGATAATTTTTCCGACATCTTCCTTATCGACACTTAATTCGATAATCGAGGTTGTTTCTCCTTCTACCTCCGTAACCTTTACCGAATCAGGTTGATCAACCAGTGATTTCGCAATATACGTGATTAAATCTTTCATTTCCATATCGTCTTCCTCAATTTGTTAAATTTCTTAACCTTAAGATGGTTGTACCACAAACAGTCTAACTGAAGAAGAGCTTATTTGATCTAATTAACGGATTTTTGCCCTTAACAGATTAAAAATTAACAAAACCTATATTTAGTAAAATTATGCAGATTGCTGGTGCGACATAGATGGCAGCAGTATATGCTCTGTGGAACCGCTTGATAAACCAGTTGCTGTTGTCATTTTGATGGCGTATAATAAACAATTGTTCACAAAGAAGGAGATGTATTGCACAACAAAAATTATTCTAATCAACCCCTCCACTCAAAAGATTCAGAATTTATGACATTTGGCTGTCGTCAAACCAATCCTGGAAATTGCGGCAAAAATTCCCTGCCCGACATTTGTGCTTTTGTCCGAGAAGATAACACCTGTCTTGCACCTCCACGGTCATGGAGAAGAAAATTTAAGGAATTAACAAAATAATTGATTCTTCACCTGCCATTTAACCCTCGTTCCTCACCAGACTGAGAGTTTCTGACCCGGCATGGTTCTTTGTCCTTTTCAGTCGCGGGCAGTTTCTCGCAGCCAGATCTCTATTGCTTATGTGGACTTCCTGTAGCTGCTGAAATAATGAGATTATCGTGAGTAAGTAACTCTTTATAATGATGGCCAAGCCTTAACCCAAAAGCAGCACCGCTACTGCGATTCGAAGATTTCCTGACTGTAGGCCTGGATAACCCTGTCATAACTTAAGACAGCGAGCGGCCGTAAGAGGTCGTTCGAATCAACAACAACAAGGGTGTTGGAATTGTTTCCGGTCATTTTGGTGACAGCCGTTAGCAGGGTGTCTTTGGAAAAAATGGTCAGCAACGGTTTTGTTATGTCGTGGGCGAGAATAATGCCAAGGAGACCCCCATCTGCCACAGTGAGTCGAATGTCTTCGCTGGTGATCATGCCGATCAGTTTATTATCATTATCAACAACGGGAAAACACGATTGGTCGCTCTTTGAATAATGGTCAATGAGATAGGTCAAAGGCATGTCTTTTGGCACGGTCAGCAAGTGTTTATCCTGGCTTGAATCTGACGACAGGCCCAGGGATTTACGCACGGTGATTGTGCGCAATACCGCGCTCAGCATGTTCCCTATTTTGCTGGGTGCTTCTAAACGGGATGGAAGCTGTTTTTCATAGAGTGAATATTTGCTGGCGAGCAGGTAGGCTAATATGCAAACGAGCATGGAGGGGACGAGGAGGTGAAAGTTTCCTGTCATTTCACTCACCATAATAATGGTTGAAATGGGACAGTTCGCGGCCGCAGCGAAGAATCCTGCCATTCCCACGATCACAAATGCACCGGCATTCAGGCCAGCCCCCGGCATAAGCTGTTCCGCAATGAGGCCCACTACACCACCGAGTGCTCCGCCAATAACAATTGCCGGTCCGAAGACGCCGCCGCTGCCGCCGGATCCCACGGAAAATGAGGTGGTGGCAATTTTGCAAAACGCCAGCACCAGGAGAAAAGAAATACTTAATTCGTGGTTAATGGCTTGCTGGACGATACCATATCCGGCGCCCAGTGCTCTCGGGACAAACAATCCAACTAGTCCAACCAACAAACCCCCAATGGCCGGCTTGACAAAGTTTGGGATTTTTAAGTGTGCAAATTTGTTATGAACGGCATAGAAAAAGCGTACATAAATGATGGAGCATGCAGCCAGAAAAACAGCCAGTCCGGTGTAGGGTATAAGCTGGATTGGATGGTCAAAAATAAAATCCGGGGTGACAAAGATGGGTTCCCATCCAAAAAATGCACAGAAAATACTATAGGCGGTGATAGAAGAGATAAAGGCCGGGACAAGCACTTCATGTTCCATGTCCATGCCTTTGTAGAGGACTTCTGCGGCAAAAAGGGCCCCTGCCAGCGGGGCATGAAAAATTGCCCCGATCCCTGCCGCCATCCCGGCCGCCATCAGGGTACGCCGTTCATGACTGCTCAATCCCAGACGGGCACCCAGCATAGAGGCAAATCCAGAGCCAATCTGCGCAATTGGCCCTTCCCTGCCGGCCGAACCTCCAGTGCCAAGGGTGATGGCCGCTGAAATGGCTTTGACAAAAGGCACTCGGGCACGAACTTTTCCATCATTAAAATGATAGGCCTCAATGGCTGCGTCCGTACCATGACCCGCGGTTTCAGGCGCGAAACGATAGACAATAGCGCCGCAGAGCAGGCCGCCCACCGATGGGAGCAAAAAAAAGATCCAACGATTAAAAGGTGTATTGGAGGGCAAAAAAAGCGGTCCCTCCCCGGAAGTGCCTGGAGGATGAAAACCTGCCAGCTGATCCAGAAAGGCAAAACGGACCACTTCCAGCAATCCGAAAAATGCCGCGGCTCCAAGGCCTGCCACGATCCCGACAATTATGCAAAGAAAGAGTAACCGCGGTAATTTGGTGTTTTTTCTGGTATTGAGGTCGGGCTTTTTGTTATCGGTGCCTGGTGTCATAGGGCCTCGTGGATGTGCGCTTTTCTGTATTGCGCAGGATGTATTCAAAAATTATCGAGTTTTATTCTGGAATATTGTGTTAGCCTGGGAGCTAGGAGACTGTCCGACAATAGTCTTCTGCTGCGATCGGCTGCACATTCCGCTGACCACGTTGAAAAAGCTAAAAATATCCTCAGCGTAGCTATTACTATGCTTCCGGTGTTTTCGTCCTTTCCGCCTTGCCTTCTAAATGTTCGCTCAATCTCCCGACGAAGCCATTCTCGGACAGCCTCCTAGTGCTCCTGACCGAGCGTTTCAAAGAAATCCTCCGGGGTAATTGAGTTGATGAGCTTTTGACGGGCATTTTCATTTTTGACAAGGGTTGCCAGACTAGAGAGTAGTTTGAGGTACTCGGCATGCTGATGGTGGCCTGATGCGATCATGAAGACCAATTGGATGGGTTCGCCGTCCATGGAACTGTAGTCGTTAAGGCCGCTTTTAATCAAGGCGGCCGACATGATCGTCTTGTTAGGTAGTGAAGGTAAACGTACGTGGGGGATAGCTACCCCCAGGCCGATACCGGTACTCATAAGTTCCTCACGGTAAAAGATCTCGTATGCCAATTCGTCCCGATCCGCGATCTCTGGTGCCTGGGCCAGGCAGTCAATCATCAAATTTAAAACTTCCCTTTTTGCGGATGCTTCCAGGAAAAGAACGCGCTCCTTTGTCAACACGTCCGCTATTGCAATCGGGAGTGTTTTGGATTCTCTTTTGTTACCCACGAGTTTCTTGTCCAGCCAATGCTCGACCTCAATTCGTTTGAAGCGCCAGCTATTTCCAAGCTTTCCGCAAGGAATTTCTCCTTTTTGAGCCCAGTCCGAAACCGTTCTCTCAGACACCTGTAAATGCTCTGCCACGTCTTTAATGGTAAGAATATCCTTTTCTTGCATAATAGTTATTCCTTGGCAAATAAGTTTGTTTTTAGGAAATTAACGCATTTCTCGCAATATTTAGCAATCTACGCTCTATGAAACATAATGATGATATATTATGCGATACATGTAATTATGTCAAGCCTAATTCAAAGGTGTTGGCGGTATTTAATAGTACTTTTAAGATATAAAAATTCACTTAAAAATCGTAATCTTATCCCAAATCTTTAAATCTTATTGACATCCATTTTAATATTTATATATAGTTAAAAATAACTTCAGAGGGGATAAAAATACTTAGCTTGCACTAAGTTTTCTGAAAGTCCTGAGCTTTGCCTGCCATGAGCAAAGTCGAATTAGTCGATGGATGCAATGTTTAATAACTTGCCCTGTTAAATAACTTGAGGGGCGAACAACATTCCTTGTTATTACCTGCTAAACCTCTGAAAAAAATAATGTGAAAGCGAAACAAAGGTCAAACATAGATCTAACCCCTTTTCTTAAAATTATTTAAAAGGAATAAACATGTCTGAAAAAAAAGAAATATCCCTTGAAGAAACCGAACAAGAACTCATTAAATTTTTATCAGCACGCGCCACTCACTCTGGAGGAAAACATACAGAACCGGGATGTAATCTGCAGCATGGCAAGGCCTGTGTTCTGGCAACCTGCCATGACAATATACCGCGGACAACGCCGGTTGACTTTTTTAGTGACGGCACTCTGGATGTTTGGATATGTGGTGAACCGGGCGGCAAGATCGCCAACATCATGCGCAACCCGAATGTTGGGGTGGGTATCTATGAACCGGCTGATCATCGTGTTGAGCAAAAAAGTATTCAACTGTGGGGAACGGCTGAACTGATTAACAGTAAAAACAATTCGAAGATTTTTGAACAAAAGTGGGTCGAGTTCGGACTGGATGAAGCAATGGAGGGTATTCTGGAGGACAGCATAGAAAAGGGATTGATGCCCAAAGGACCTGTAGCGCAGGCAATGACCATGATACGCAAGAGAATCAACCTGATAAAGATCTCACCCACAAAAATTGTTCTACTCCATATGCGTCCGGATGGTCTACCCCTAAAGAAGATCTGGGAAAAAGGTAAAGCATATATTAATGAATTGTCTGCAGGCAGCAATTTAAAGGAAAATGAAGTTATAACAAATAACTAAAAGTCGGTTTTGTAACTAATACAAAACTTGACACCTTAAAAAACAAAAAGGTCGTTTTGAGATAAAAAACTAGAAAAACGAAAACGATATCAAAAAACTTTTAGTCAAAGGTCAACGGCAGACCTGACCCCTTGCCTTTTAATGTGAACATTGTTGATTTTGACTTTTTGAAGATGGAAAATGTCCGCGATTGGATGTGATATTAATGGATGACCAAACCATACTATTGAAATTAAAGGATTGGTTCGAGGATTATACTTCTGGTTTCTACTCAGACGAACCCATGGTTCAGCAAAACATGATGCTGAAAGCTGAGCACACACGTCGAGTTTGCGAGGTAATTCTAATAATAGGGGGCAGCCTGGATTTATCCAGCGAAGATCTTTCTATTGCTGAAATATGTGCGCTTTTGCATGATATCGGCCGATTCGAGCAATACAAACAATACCGGACGTTTTTAGATCTTAAATCAAAAGACCATGCCGCACTCGGCGCAGACGTGATACAGAATTTGCATGTACTGGACAGCATTGAACCTGAAACGGCAGAGGTTATTGTTCGAACGATAAAATTCCATAACCATTTGGTCTTACCTGGAAATCAAACATTACGTGGCCTTTTATTTTTGAAGCTTTTAAGGGATGCTGATAAGGTAGACATCTGGCGTGTGGTGACCGAGTATTACCATCGTTCCGGAAATCAACGGAACAGGTCCATTGAGCTTGATCTGCCGGATGAGCCACAGGTTTCGGATGCGGTCTACGATGCGCTGATGAATGAGACCCTTGTACAGATGTCAGACCTCAAAACCCTTACGGATTTAAAGCTGCTTCAGATGGGCTGGGTCTATGATTTGAACTTCCCCATGACATTCCGGATTGTCCAAAAAAGAAGGGTCCTCGAATCTATCCGAGATGCTCTGCCAACGACATCCTCCCGCGTGAAAGAGATCTACAAACTGGTTCAGGCCCATGTTGCTAAAAATGCTTTTCAAAGATGATTCAGAAAATTTTGATATTCATTCTGCTTAGAAATATAGACGAAATAGCTCACCCGCTTGCAAACAGAAAACCTTGAAGTTTTAGGAAACCTTGAAGGTTTATGGGGAAGTTATTTTGATTCATCTCATAACAAATAAATCCAGCGGACGCAAAAATCCGCGCCGCTGATTTAACCATTAGCTGTATTAATGTTGGTTATTGGAAGGCTTTTCTAGTTGTGATAAATTTTACAAAAATAACTGATGTTGCACTTATTACTTGAATCCAGGTCTTTAATAATTCAGACCTCTCAAATAGAATAAATGAGTAAGTGAATATTTATAATCACTTACTTGAGAATTAGGAGATGTGACATGATTAAATTTTCTGCAGCTGTAGCAAAGGTCTTATGAAACTATCGGAAAAAATGATTAAAGCGGGTTGGGTAATTAACCATGATAGAAACGGATCATTTACGGTTTATGGCTCCGGAATGCAGGAGTATCATTACGATTCAAGAACGGAGAGCTGGTCTGAGGATCTACATACAATAGAGCTTTTACTGGAACAGGATTTAGAGGAAAATGCCTCTGTTGAAAGCTGTCCATGGAAAACTCCCTTTGTTATTTCCTCTCGGCTGACAGCCCTGAATCACACTAAACAGACCTCTCAGCCTGTTCGTTATCTTTGTCAGAAAGGACTGATATCAGAGAAAACAGTTCTGCAACTGGGTACCGGAATGGACCGTTTTGCCGGGGAAGCACTCATAAAGGTGGGATGCCGGAATGTGACAGACTATGATCCCAACTTTTATCCTGATCCTTCCGTCCTGGACAGGCAGTATGATATTGTGATGGCCCATTATGTACTGAACATACTTCCACCGGAGGACAGAAGGCAGGTTTACCGGCTGATTGCAAAAACTCTCCGGAACGGGGGCAGTGCTTATTTGACGGTTCAGGGGCTTTGGCCTGTAAAGCATAAGTATAAAATAATTCGCCCCCTGGAGGATGGCTATTTGATCAAAACGGGTTATAATACGACATTCCGAAAGGGATACAGCTCAGAGGAACTGCTGAAAGAGATAAAATTAGAGCTGGGAGGTTCAGCCCGGCTTATAACTACATTTTACAGTAACACTCTGGCATCCTGGACAAAATAAAGGGTTTGACTCTCCAATAGACGTAGAAAAGAGATCTTAAGCTATAGAAGCATTCTCAAAATGCTAAACCTCTCCCTTATCATGGAAAGAGAGAAGGACAAAATCAGTTTAGCAATTTTGAATCAAACCCCGCAGGAGATAGCCTCTGTTTTACAAACATGGTCGCAGCTTTTGGCTGCTGTTCGGTCTGGCATCCCGGATGCCGGAGTGTGGAGAAAAGGGGTTGCCATTTCCATAATGAAGTACTAGTTCTCGTTAGTAGCAATAAAAGGGATGAGTCACTCTTCGACCGCAAGTTTCGTGCATTTGCTTCACAAGCCACACTTAATATGATATTAAGAAAGATACTTATAAACTTTCAAAATATTTTGAAGTTTTGGATGACTATCTTTCAGAATTAAACAAATCTGATAATAAACAAAGCTTTCAGTTTATAGTCTTTGAGCATATACAATGGGAAAGTTTTGAAGATTTAGGTGTTAAGAATTTTAATCTTTTAGCAGACTTTTATAATGATGTTTTAATACCCTTAGATTATCTAGAAAAAAATAAAAAAGGTAGAAAACTTATGAAAACAAAGAGTAATGTCCGTGATTTAACTAAAGAAGAGACTGTTGACTTTTTGAAGTCGCAGCGAATAGGCACCCTCTCTTTAAACGACAGTGAAAGTTCTTATGCAGTTCCCCTGGCCTATTTTTTTGATGATGATACTGTCTTCTTAACTCTGGGGCCAGAAGGACGCAAACATAACTATGTCAAGGCAAATAAAAACGTCTGTTTTTCGGTGTTTGAGGTTAAACCGGCCGATTCTGGTGCCACGAGCATGTGCTGGAAGTCGGCAATCTGCGAAGGCAAACTGGAGCGAGTGACGAACCCGGATGAACTGACTCGAACGGTTCGGCTAGGTGAAAAGGCAATGGGAATGCCGGAGGGAACCTGGAATAAGCTTCTTGAAATGACTCTTAAAAATCCTGCTCTCTCTAATTTCTGGAAAGTTAAAACCACTTCAATCGGCGGCAGGGGAGTCGAAGGGTTTAAGGAAGAGTTTGAAGAAAGCTAATAAAAGCAGCTGTTTGTTTTCTAAATAAAAGAGATTCAAGTAGACATAAAGAAACATTGCTTGCTTAAAAACAGACTCTGCTTTTTTCAAACATTATCTCACTTACAGGTGCAATACTTTCTGGTATTATTATCTACGGTGCGCTAATAAATTTTCTAAATATTAAAGAAGTGTCAACACTCCGCAATAAGCTTCTATCAATGATACCTATGAAGTGAAACAATTAAGATGATTAGAGTGTAAACTTAAAAAGGGCCCTGTTAATTCGGGGCTCTTTTTTTATATTTTAAAAGGATTTAACCGCCCGCTTCGCTCGAGACACCGAGTACGCAGAGAAAGGCCGGGTTAAAAACCAAAAAACAAAACGCTGTTCTTTGCGACATCTGTGCCTTTGCGGTGAAATATTTTTTATACTGACGATTGAGCATTGACGACACCCGGATATCCCGGGTGTTTATAGGTGCATACCCCCAGATCGTCTAGGAGGCTGTCCGAGAATTAAAAAATTAGACCGAACAGATCAACCCACTAACCTTCAAAAGAAGGATGTGGGTTTTTTATTTTGGATAATTGTGAACATATCCTGAAAACTGTTGCCTAAAAGAA
>Ga0307989_1000239_pt1:0-37500 | contig 39058 bp, 31 predicted proteins | sample EllFjometagen185_FD_203164 | JGI IMG/M metagenome (GOLD analysis project Ga0307989, IMG submission 203164) | Marine microbial communities from Ellis Fjord, Antarctic Ocean - #185 | ecosystem: Environmental > Aquatic > Marine > Unclassified | place: Southern Ocean | collected 2014-10-08 | reverse complement strand
TAATTCTTTGAAAAGCCCTGATCATCACCGCGATGGTCAGGGCTTTTTGCGTTTCATCATAAGCTCTTATACGATTTGATATCAGCGCATCCTTTATAATTCTTGATGCCATAGCACTATTTTTACTATCAATACCAAATCGGCCCTAAGGGTTGCCATTGGTAATATCGTCTGCACCATTTCAGAGTTGATATTACTTAATTTTGTCAAATTTTTCCTAATTAAATTATATTTTCACCAAAGTTGATTTATCCAAAATTCTTTACAGATATTAGAAAAGTTGATACTGAATTATTGAATAAGATTTTTATTAATCTGGTCGCATATCATTCAAATTTTCATGGTATACGATTTACTATCAATAAATTGAAAAATATACGGATAATCGGTAATTTACATATTATAGAAACTATGGAGTAAAATTGAATTCGAAAAGCGAAACAGCTTACTGTGGTATATATTGTCAAGATTGTATGCATTTCAAAAATAAATACAGCATTTATGCCCAAAAACTATTTGATGAACTCAAAGAACTTGAGTTTGATAAATATGCTGAAATAAATAGTGGATTTAGAGCAAATTTTAAAGACTACGGTATTTTTTCAGATATGTTAAAGTCTCTCGCTGAGATAAAATGTAATAATTCATGCCGTGTTGGAGGTGGTTGCTCAGGTAATCCGTGTAAAATCATGAAATGTTGTGTTTCAAGAGGTTATGAAGGTTGTTGGGAATGTATTGAACTTGAGGAGTGCAATAAATTTGAGATTTTGGAACCGATTTGTGGAGAAATGCCGAAAAATAATGTGAGAAAAATAAGGGAACATGGTATTCAAAATTGGGTCGGATTAAGAGACAAATTTTACATTTGGCAAAAGAGTTTGAAAACATAGTTGCTGCACTTGAGTTATGTTCGTTTAGCAATTCCATTTTTATATTTTTCAAAAACCGATCTATAAAAAGCAAAAACAAGCCCCTTCTTTAGACAGTTAAATTATAAGAGATACCTCTCATTGTCGATCATTATAGTTTTAACTATCGTATACAGTAAAAATAATTTTTCGACCACGGCGGCTGCACCGCGATTAAACTATATTTCCTGACAAGCTGAATAAAATCCATTCTTCCTAATTCAAGTTACTAATATAAATAATTTAGATTTGGGAATGCACATCGGTATACGATGGGTGAAGAAGGAAAATTGCCGAGGAAGAAATAAAGACCTAATTGACTGTAAGTTGACGGTACACATCATCTTTGAGATCACCAATAAAGCATAGCCCCATGTCCTTTTTATCAATCCGGACGACAATCCCTTCTACCTCAATGCAGGCACCGTCGGTCAGATCCATAGTCCCTTTCACCCACCCCTTGAGTTTGATTTTATCACGGCAAAATTTTAGTCCACTCCGGGACACATCCTTGACCTCCAATTTTTCGCCACTGACTCGAAATATCGGCCGTTTGCTGACAGGATATGTCATACGTATCTGCTTTCTTTTTTCAATGCCGTTATATTTGGTGTTTCCCATTAGCTCACTCCTTGTCATGGGTTACTTATTAGTCTTTTTAAGAAAAATAGGATAAGAAATTGTTATAGTCAAGAAAATATGAAAATGGCCCTTTAAAAAATCCGGACCGGATTGAACATATTATTGAAGCCCTTCGAAAAGAAGTTTTGTCTGAATCCTGAATAACAGGAATAATCCATATTCTTCATAGTAATCGGATATAATCTCAAGTATTCTGAATCGAAAAATTATATATTTTTCAATCCCAAAAGCCATATTCCGTGGCGGCCACTCTGTCTATTTATATTGAATATTTATTTACACAAATTCGAAAAATTGATACAGATTTACAGATCAGTTTTTTTAATACTTGTACAGTATGGATATCTTTCCAATGATGAACAATAACCGCTTAAATGAATAAGGAAAGTTTATGACTAAAGTTGCACTTTTGGGAAATGCAGGCGGTGGAAAAAGCACTTTGTGCAGAGCTCTTAGTCAAGCTAAGGGGCTTCCAATTTATCAACTGGATAAACTGCAATGGAATCCGGGCTGGATTCCTACTCCAAATGAAAAATTTGACGTCGAGCATGATGCTATTATTGATAAAGAGAAATGGATCATTGATGGTGTGGCTTCCTTGGAATCCATTGAAAGAAGGCTCAAGGCTGCCGACACAATCATATTTGTGGATCATCCGCTCTGGGTTCATTATTGGTGGGCGACGAAACGTCAGTTTATGTGCCTATTTAGAACAAGACCTGATTTTGTTGAGGGTTGTCCCATGATACCTAAGACATGGGAGCTTGCCAAAATGATATGGCAAATAAATAAGTGTCTCCGCCCAATACTGCTAAAACTCATCAAAAAGCATGGTGAGACTAAGCAGGTATTCCACATTCGTTCACCCAAAGAACTGGCGCAATTCCAGTCTGTGCAATGTGCCATTTAACGAAAAAATCCACGCAGATTACAAAAGCTTTCTAAGAGATACAATAAGGAGGAACCATCTAATGAAAATTTCAGAATGGCTCGATGGAAAAAAAGAAGATAACGTAGACGTATCCAAGATAGAAGTGCCTCTGGAAATATTTTATGATGAAGATCCGGATGAAATGATTTATTTCAAGGAAACTAAACCCTGCGGGTATTTCTGTGAGAAAAATCATCCCTATTCCAAGGTGGAGCGGTTTGGAAACTGGTATTACTGCAAAGGTCAGGACAAAAAAGCCGGTATCCACTCATCAGACATGAAGTGGCACCTGTTTACAAAGGATAAAGAAATTGCCCTCCAAACAGCAAAAGAACACATAGAATAACAACTGATTTTCCCTTACTTTTTCATGATCCTCTTTTAGTAACATCCAGTTACAATAATGTCATGCTTTTAATCTGGTCAAATACAACAGTTTGTAGCCCCGGCACAAATGTTGATTGTTATAGATAGGCGTTACAGATACCCTTTAATAAAGTGACCATTTGCGGTTCTTTTTAGGTCATGGGTTTTTCTTTTTGCCCAGGTATGTTAAAAATTCCATTATCACACCATGATTGGCACCTGTTTTCAAGTTGTCATATTCATGTTACAACTTTTTTGTTGCAAAAACAGGATGTCACAAATGGCAAATTACCATTGTTTTTATGCTTATGGAGAATATTAATCGCTAACGCAAAAAAAATCATCGGTGCAGGTTCTATAATCAGGCCCTAATTGGACAAACAGTAATGGTTTCTTCAAATTATATCCGTTTTGCTGCTGCCAACCGGCGATTCATTTCCTTTGGGTTTTTAGCCGCCTTTACATCCAGTTTTGGGCAGACCTATTTTATCGGTATTTTCGGACCCGCGCTCCAGGCCGAGTTCGGGCTGAACCATACTACCTGGGGGTCCATCTATTTGATAGGAACCCTGGGCAGCGCAGCCATACTCACCGTTACCGGGGAGTTCATCGACCACATGCCCTTGCGACGCTATACCCTCCTGGTTCTCGGTCTGCTGATCCTGGCCTGTGGATCTACCGCTTTTGTGACCGGGACCATGACCCTTATTGGGGCTATTTTCCTGTTACGACACGCCGGTCAGGGACTCATGAGTCATATCGCCGTCACCACCATGGCACGCTATTTTCATGCCGGCCGGGGTAAGGCCATCGCCATTGCCACCCTGGGATATTCGGCCGGAGAGGCCCTCCTGCCGTTTATCGCAGTGTTGGCTATTGGGTTGTTCGGTTGGCGTTGGACCTATGGCGGAGTGGCCCTGCTGCTGGCTATGGTCATGATCGCCACTCGCTTTATCCTTCCAAAAGACTTTGGCCATCGATCCCTGGACCATGAAAACCTTACCAACCAACCGCAAGAAACTGAGCCTCAACGCTCATGGACACGGTCCGAGGTCTTGCGTGATCAGCGTATTTATCTTCTGCTGCCAGGTCTTCTAGCTCCCGGTATTATAATAACGGCCATGTTTTTTCATCATCTCAGCCTGGCCACGGCCAAAGGTTGGAGTTACACCTGGATAACTGGCAGCTACATCATTTACGCCGGCGCCACCAGTGTAACCTCTCTCTTGGTCGGTCAGTTGATCGACCGTCTGGGGGCTGTTCGGCTGGTACCCTTCATGCTGGTTCCCCTGGCATTGGCCATGCTGGTTGTGGCCATATTCAACAACCCTTTTGCTGTCTGGTTGTACATGGTGCTGCTGGGTCTCTCTGTGGGTATCGCTCATACGTCTGTTTCCGCCATGTGGGCCGAGATTTACGGTGTGGCCCACATGGGAGCCATCAAAAGTCTGGTGGCCGCCCTGGGTGTTTTCGGCACGGCCCTGGGACCGGTAAGCATGGGAAGCCTCATGGATAAAGGGTTGTCCATGGAGCAGGTATGCCTGCTGTTTGCCGGTTATGCCGTCATAGGAATGGTTTTGATGGTGATAGCCTTTCGGCGGAAAACGGATGAAACTCCGCTTGTGTCGAACCGAATCGGGGACTGATAATTCAAGATGATTGACACAGATGGCTCTTTGCTGGTAAAGATATAGAATCTCAAACAAAAACACGGAATGGTGTTATATTGCCATAAAGATCAAAAGGACAGTATGAGAGAACAATTAAACGACGAAAAGAATTATTCATTTCGTTAGCTCAATTCCTAAAATGATTTGAAAAATCTTTAAATCTTGCGCATCCAACCGCTTTAATGGAGGCCCCCTCAGGCTTACTGAACTTTTTTCCACGGTCCCCCTTAAGTCTTAAAGCCAGCGCAGAAATATCGTTTTCCAACAGACTTTTCTGAAATCATATCCAGATACACATACGATGTCTCAAATTCACGGTGTTGTATTCACAGCGGTAGCTTAAAAGCCTTTTTTTTCAGGGCGTTTGAACAATTTCGGAACTGTATGGCTGACCAGGCTAGCCAGTTATAAACACATTGAAGTTTCAATATATTTTAATATTTCAACAGCATACGAGGAACTAAATAATGAGCACACGTGTAATGGTCGATATGTCAGCCACTTTGTTACATCACGGTCATATAAGACTTCTCAGAAAAGCCGCAAAATATGGTGCGGTAGTGGTTGGGCTTTCAACCGACGAGGACATAGAGAAATACAAAGGACACATACCATTGCTGACATGGAAATTCAGAAAAGAGATACTGGAATCAATCAGGTATGTGTCTGAGGTCGTTGAGACGCCCTACATTATCACCAATGAGGTCCTTGAAGAGCATGGTGCGCAATTTCTAATACATGGGGCCGATAATTTCAACACAGTAAGCAAGGACCGAGTCATTATATTTCCCCGGACCCCTGAGATCAGTAGTAGCATGCTTGTGGAGTATAATCGCCAATATAAAGTTATAAAACATCCCACAAATTCTGAACCTGTTGCTAAATTGCATTATAAAACACAGATCGCAAACAATCCCGATACAAGGAGAACACAACAAACCGGCAATTAATCAGGTGAATTACCGCTGATAATAATTGTCAAATTCAGAATTGTTGAGTGGTATCATTCTCGATGCCATTGTATTATGCTTTAACTCAATTAAGTTTACGCCCGTGGTCTTCAGCGTTTTATCGAATAAATTAAGGAGAAATTATAGATTATGGATAGCAGCATGAGTACTGAAGATAACAAAAGGTTAGACAAATGGATTGGATCAGAAGAACCAATAGACCGAAATAATGCAATTAAGGCACTAAAGGAGGCAAAACATATCCTCGACAATTTCGGCGTGACCTTTTTTCTTCGACAGGGAACCTGTCTCGGCGCAATTAGAGATAACGATTTACTACCATGGGATGATGACATCGACGTGGGTTCGGTAATCGGATTACATGGTGTAACCGAGAAGTCACTTGACCAGATTGTTGTCGCTTTCAGGAATCATGGATTTCTTACCAGAATAGATCATCTGAGTGTAGGTCCATATATACCCCTTGTTAAGTACTCAACAAGAATCGACTGGGAGTGTTTTAAGGTTGTTGATGACTACATAATCCAATTCCCCTTTCTAAAAACCCCCCTTAGTCTGTTTACGGAATTAAAGGAAATATCCTTTCTCAAAGAGACTTTCCTTGTGCCAAATCCACCCGAAGAATACTTACGTTTAAAATATGGGGCAGATTGGAAGATTCCAAAAAAACATGGGGATTATGAAGAGGATGTGTTGAAACAAGTGGCAGGCATGCCAGCACCTAATAGCGCGAGTAAATTCAGGCAGTTGATTGCTAAATACCTTCCGTCACGACGTTTAAGCTCGATTAAGGTCCTTGACCAACAGGGAAACCCGATTTGCGGTGGAGAAGTTGATCTTGTTGGATTGGGTTGTTTCAAAACCAATAAACATGGATGCGTACGCTTCTATATACCACGAGCAGATTTTCATCCACTCACTATCAAATTTGAAAATTATAAGGAAACCAACTATTTACAAGAGATAAAACCGGCAACAACATATATTTTTCAACCGAAATCGAAACTGCTTGCAACTGGCATTCCAGTACGAGACAGTGGCAGTATTTTGGTCGAGCAGCCCAGTAATTAGTACCGCTTTTGGCTGTTCATTTCAGTTTCCCTATGATCAATGTTCTCCTGATAATGCCAAGAGTTCTATTCTTTTGCATGTGGCTTACCATATTTCCTGAAAATCTTTCAGATGACAGGGGGCAGTCTATTAAATGGGTGATCTTCCATCCGCTGTTTTCCAGCAGCTTCATATAATCAAAAGCCAGGACGGCATTTTCCGGGTCTTCATCCATGGCCGGGGTACTCTGGAAGTCTCTAAAGTCCGCATTAAGAAACGCCATACGGGTGGATGGTTTTGAATATTTTTTCATGAGACAGAAAAGATCTTTAAAAAATTTTAAATATTGGGACCGGGAGAAATCTGAAATACTCCCTTTCATGTAATAGTCTGCCATCTTTTTAAAATAGGGTGGGTCAAAAAAGATCAGGTCTGGTTTTTTAGCTGTTTTAACAGGCCAGGTCAGATTTTTATGGTTCCATAAAAAAGGGTCTATTTCAGGCCTTGTTTTTATACGGTCTGAAAGATCAAAAGGCCAGCATCTTCTATTAAAAGCAAGGCAGGTGTCGGAAACCACCCCTCCGCCTGCCATGGGATCAAACACAAGATCGTCTTGCCTTGTAAAATAAAAAAGGGTGTGGGCAACGAGCTGGGCCGGGATTCTTCCGGGCCAGTCATCGCCAAACCTTTTATCCACATCATTGAAATACCATTGATCCCAAGTCCGTAATCCCCAGTTCAAATCCTTGAACCGCTCCTGGTCTGTTTTATCTTGCAGCAACACAGACCATACAAGAGGTTGCGGAACAACATATTTTTCGGCAATATCAGGGATACGAGACCCGTCTTTAGAATCCTGAAGGATTTCGTTAAAAAGGCGGTTGTTTTCTTTAACATATTTTGAAATGGTGTCTCTGTGGATATGTAAACGCTGTGCAATACGAACAACAGGTATGCCAAGCCTTGTCATCAGGGCAACCTTGGTTTTCGTACGAAATTCCTGTTGCGATTTGTTAGTTTTTTGTTCTTTTTTCCGGTTTGCTTTTTCCAGGTTTTCTGTAAATACCAGGATTTCCCTTGCGCTGAATTCATTTAGTGCAGGCTTTGGCGAAAGGCTATTATTCAGGTTTTTAAATGGAATAGAATTTTTCTGGGTAACATCGTGAAAAACTTTATCTGATACCTGTTCAAGTTTTGCCAGGGCTTTTATCTGCGCTTTATTTAAGGCGTGTTTTATAGAGGCTTTTTGAACTTTTGAGGGAATGTCGGTTAATAAAATCAGGTCATTCATCAAAAAAGACTGCCATTTCAGTGGCTTAGGTAGATTGTTAAAAATTGACTCTACCTGTCCAATAAATTTATTGGACAGGTCATTTTCAGTCTCTAAAACAACAGAACCCCGTTCCTTGCTCCGCCTTATGGAATCTATCTTTGACAGCAATTTTACCACCCTTTCAAGGGGTGTTTTACCTACCGTCAAATACTCAGGCTCTTTGTTCATTTCCACATCAATGATGTCAACGGTTGATTCAATGGTTTCTATGGCTGATAAATCTTCTCGTAAATGGTTTTCTGCAGCACTTATTCTTCTTGCCTTAAGATCATCTACTTCTACGATCTTTGCCTGAATAACATTAAAATCAGTGTAATCTTTAATGGCCCTGAATCTTCGTTCCCCTGCGATAAGCTGAAACCTTTCTTTTTTCCGGGGGCGAACGATAATCGGCTCAATTAATCCATCCCGTATAATGCTGGCTCCAAGTTCTTTTAAAGAGTTTTCATCAAAGTATCTGCGGTGTTGATAGGGGGACGGATCGATCCTTTTAATGTTTATCGACCTGAATGAAAAAGGATAATCCTCATTTTCTGTTATCGGCATAATTCAAAATCACTTGAAAAAATTAAAAAATCGCATCGCATGGGTTTAAAGGGCTAAATGTTTTATAAAGAATATTATCAGAAAAGTAAAACGAATATGAGGAAAAAGTTCTGCCGGTAATTAGTATCTTTATTTTTGTATTTTCTAAAAAAAACTATTGTCACATGAGAAAAGCTTTATTAGGCTAGTTCCCGAAATTGAATAAAGTTTTGAAAACAACCCGGCCAGGCTTATTTTTAATTTTTAAGGGAAACAAGATGCAAATCTTATCCAAAGACCATATACAAAACAAGATTGCCGACACCCAGCTCATTTTTTATAGAGGTGTGAATACCTATAACCACGGATCTTATTTTTTGTCAAAAAAAGACCTGGTGCAAAAACAGTTTACCTATGAATTTGACGGCAGTGTTGGCAATTATACAGCCAAACTACATTTCAAAAAAGATCAGATTGAAACTGTCTGCGATTGTCCCTATCCGAGAAAGGGGTGCAGGCATGTGGTGGCAGCCATCCTTAATGCACGGGACATTCTGGCCGGATATAAATCTGGAAAAGACGTATCCCAAGACCAGGAAGGTCCCAATTTGTCTGAGGCGGAAATCAAGGCGCAGGCATTGGAAGATAGGAAAAAAAGAGCCCGGTCAGAAAAATTTACCACGATACGTGGAGACATGTTTAAAGGAGATCACCTGGTCATAAACCAGAGAAGCCGCGAATACAACGTCACCCTCCATGACCCGGAAAAGGAATTGGGTCATTGCTCATGCCCGGATTATCTGACCAACGGCCTTGGTACCTGCAAACATATCCAGTTCATGACCGGGTTTTTGAAAAAGGAGCCGGGGTTTGAAAAACAGCTGGCCAGAGAGGTTTTTCCCTATACAGACATTTACTGGGATTCATTGTCTGAAGGACCAAAATTATTTTCCCAGCGCCTGGACCTGGAAATGAAAGATTTAAAGCCTGTGCTGAAAAAATACTTTGATGACAAAGGAGAGTTTATTGCAACTGATATTGCAATGATCATGGGAATGATGTCAAAGCTCCACGGGGACAAGCGGGTGAGAATTAGGCAGAATCTGTTAAAGCGGGTGGACCACCGCCTCCAGATTCTCCAGCAAAAAAAACTTTTAGGACAGCCAATCCCAAAGGCTGATCTTAGCACCCGGCTATACCCTTACCAAAAGGAAGGTGTAAGGTTCGGGGTGTTGAAACCCGGGGTGCTCATAGGGGATGAAATGGGCCTTGGCAAAACATTGCAGGCCATTTCTTTAGGAATACTGAAAAAGGAAATCTTTGGATTTTCAAAAATATTGGTGGTAACCCTGGCATCCTTGAAAGAACAATGGAAGCGGGAAATTGAAAAATTTTCCAATGAAAATGCCACCATCATCGAAGGCAACCCCTTCCAGAGAAAAGCCCTGTACCAGGGGGATACCCATTTGTTCAAGATCACCAACTACGAGGCTGTCCTGCGGGATATCACAATAATATCAGGTTTTAATCCAGATATTATCATACTGGATGAAGCCCAGCGTATAAAAAATTTTTCCACCAAAACAGCGGAAGCCGTCAAGCGGCTACCCAAAAAACATGGGATTGTTCTTACCGGCACCCCCCTGGAAAACAAGCTTGAAGATGTATATTCCATTGTTCAATTCCTGGAGCCCTATATGCTGACCCCTTTGTGGAAATTTGCCTCGGATCATTTCATGATCCCAAGAAAGAAAAACACCAGTATTGCCGGATATAAAAATCTGGACATACTCAAAGACAAATTAAAGCCGATCCTGATCCGGCGGAAAAAGGAAGAGGTACTCAAAGACCTTCCCAAAGAAGTGGTGAATAATTATTATATTGATCTCACGGATGAACAGCAGAAGATACACGGAGGCTATGCAAAGTCCCTTATGCCCCTGCTCAATAAAAAATTTTTAACCCCCATGGATATGAGAAGAATCCAGGTCCTTTTGCTGCGCATGAGAATGGTCTGTGATTCCACCTATCTCATTGACCGTGACACCCATATCTCCCCCAAGCTTAAGGAACTCGCAAATATTATTGATGAGATGGTTATACAGAACCAGCGTAAAATAGTCATCTTCAGCGAGTGGACCACCATGACATTTTTGATTGCCAGACATTTGTCCGACATGAACATTCCTTTTATTGAATTGTCAGGAAAAGTGCCGGTTAAAAAACGCCAGGCCCTGATTGATGAATTCACAAATAACCCGGACTGCCGGGTCTTTTTATCCACAGATGCTGGCGGTACCGGCCTGAACCTCCAGGCTGCCGATTGTGTTGTCAATTTTGAACTGCCCTGGAATCCGGCAAAAATGAACCAGCGCATCGGACGTGTCAGCCGGATCGGCCAGGAAAGCCATTGCATTAATGTCATCAATCTCATAGCAAAAAAAAGTATTGAAGAACGAATTCTGGCAGGTATCCAGCTGAAAACGGATTTGTTTAAAGGAGTGTTTGAAGAAGGTCCGGACATGGTTGAATTTTCCAGGGAAAAAAGAAATGAAATGCTCAACCGGCTCAGGGAAATGATGGGGGAAGACCATGAAGGCATGCCCTTTGAGGCGGCCGAGCCCGAGGATATCCCCGAGGACACTCCATTTTTTATGAATCCAGAGGTCTTGAACAGGGATGAAAAAGAAAACAAAAAGGCCGAGGACCGGTCCTATGACACCCCGGCTGCTGAAAATATCCTGGCAAGCCAGCCCCCTGAAAAAATAGAAAGAGTCATGAATTCCGGCATGGAATTCATTGCCGGCCTCATGGAAATGGCCACTGGTCAGAAGATGGAAAAATCCGGGGACCAGGAAAAAATGATTGAGATCAACAACAAGACAGGGGAAGTAACCATGAAATTCAAGCTACCTGGATTTTAACTGGCATTTATCTTGACTTTGAATTTTTTTGATTGTAGGCAAATTAAGAATCCAGATTATGTAAAAAAATATCAAAATTAGGATAAAAAAATAAAAGAAAGACCAGAAATGAAAAAAATTATTTTTACAATTGGTTTGATCATCATCTTGGCAGGAGCCGGACTACCCTTTTTCAACGGCCTTATGATGGAGCGAATCATAAAACAATCTTTTGATGAGATCAATCACAGGAATGCAGAAAAAGGATCTGATATCTTTGTTGAAATCGGGCAATATGACAGAACTTTTTTTTCTTCCAAGATAGAATGGAAAATTAAACTTAAGGCATTAGAGTCATTATACGGTGTTGAGGAAATAATATTTATAGAAAGTGCAGACCATGGGTTTTCAACTGTGAAATCAAAAACAAGTCTTGAGAAAAACAAATGGTTCATGGATTTTGTGGACAATAAACTGGAGGGGAAAAATCCCATTGCTGTTATAACTGAATATAAACTTTCAGGTGATATTAAAACAACAATTGTATTGGATGCCTTTTCATATAAAGATGGTAACGCTGTTTTTGAGATAAAGTCCGGACAGATGGTTGTTTCGTCTGGTAAGGATTTGAACAATATCTTTTCTGAAATGCGCTGGGCAGGATGCTCGATTCCGGGAAAATTCAGCGTGGATAACCTTTTAGCAAATTCAAAAATGGAAAAGAATTATACCTATATATGGGAGGGCACAACTTCTTTGTCCATTGAAAACATCAAAGCTGTGGGTACCAAAGAATCTTTTGAGATGGCCAACTTGAAATCTGATTATGAATTGAATTTCAACAAACTGGAAAATGTATTATCCATTGGATTAGAAAATAGTATCAAAAGCATTACAACAGGGCAGGGGAAAATTCAGGATATTTTTTCAAAAATTAATATAAACAATATTGATGCCCAAGGATATGAAGAATTTATGGCCTCATATTTACAGATACTGAATGATGCCATGGCACAGATTGAAACTGCAAAAGCGCATCCAGATACAATGAAAAAAGTCTTTGAAAAACAGTTGGAATCAATTGGACTTCAACTGCTTGGCGCATATGAGAAATTTTTAAAAAAAGGATTTGAAATTCAAATTACAGATGCGAGAGCCCAATTGCCCCAGGGAAATATTAAAGGGGATATAATATTAAGCCTTAAAAAAGATGTGACAATGGCTGCGCTTGTTCCTATAGTCATACAACCTTCAAAGGCTTTGGATATTTTTTATTTGAAATCCAATATCAGCATGCCATATGAACTTTTTGGCGAAAATCAGTTGCTGTTGTCACAAGTTTATCCTGGTATGCAGACGGGTTTGTTTTTAAAAGAGGGGAAGAATGTGATCCATAACGCCGAAACATTGGATGGGAAGCTGTTATTGAATAACAAAGAGGTGTTATTAAACAAATAAAGGAGATGAAATGTATTATTGCTATTTTGAATCACCTTTGGGAAAGCTGTTATTAACAGGCAATAAATTGCTTGAAAGCCTTCATTTTCCAATTGGGAAGACAAAAGTAGAACCTGAAAAAGACTGGATATATAATGAAGAAATATTTTTAAAAGTAATAGATCAGCTTGACGCCTATTTTAAAGGCGAACTGACAAAGTTTGACATTGAATTGAATATTCAGGGCACGGATTTTCAAAAAAAGGTCTGGCAGGAGCTTGTTAAAATTCCATATGGAGAAACCATATCATATGGTGAGCTTGCAAAAAGAATAGGAAACCCCAAGGCTTCAAGAGCAGTTGGTATGGCAAATGGAAAAAACCCGATTTCAATTATAGTACCCTGCCATAGAGTTATTGGGAAAAATGGAAGCCTCACTGGTTTTGGTGGCGGGCTTGAGGCGAAAAGGACTTTGCTGGCCCTGGAGAAAGCATAAAAAAATAATAAAAAATAGCTTAGCTGATAAAATTTTCCTTGACCCTTGAAATACCGGGGATAATCGTCTGGGTGCGGTTTATCCCGCTAATTCTTCGAATTTTGTGATCCAGAAATTCTGCTATGGTTTCAGCATCAGATGCCAGAAAATCTCTTTTTAGAATGATTTTCACAAGTATATCAATGGTTCCGTGCACAGAGTGAACCTCCTGAACTTCCTCTATTGCAAATAATTTATCAAGGATCTTCATCTCTGTCGAGAAGTTGATATTGATCATGATAAAAGCTGTTATGCTTCGTTTCATTTCAGGATAATCAGGAGTGTTTTTTTCAAGCATAGCCGTTCTGAAGGCTTCCATACTCCTTGGAATCAGGCGGTCAATTCCAATACCATATCTTCGACCAGAGGTTCTTTCCCAATGATGATAGGCTATGTAGGTGTAGAGATCGGCAACACTTCTTTTGGGGAAATATTTGATCAGGCTTCCATTGTTTATTATCGCAGTTAAAGGCGTATAAATGGTGTTGTACCAATCCAGAGCAGCCTTTTTAAGCTCGGTTTCCTTGCCGGAAATATTGGTGAGATGGTTTTTATGCTTTTTAATCTGTTTTTCTAAAAAATTGTATTTTCCAACTTCCGTTAATTCAATTTTTTCAGGCAATTCAGTTTCTTTGTAAAACTTGGTTCTCTCAATATACAAAAGGTTTTCCATGGTATTTTTTGCAGAGAGCAATTCAATTACTTTTGCCTGGATATCAAATTGGCTCAATTCTTTTGCCGCAGCCACGCGATGATTGCCGTCCAGCACATAATAATCATTTCTGATTTGATATAGCTGTACCGGGGGAATAGGTTTTCCGTCACGCATAGCTTTTTTAATATCCAGAAATCGTTTTCCTAATACATGTTTTTTGGGTCTGAACTGGGAATCAAAATCATGGTATTTGCCCACACTTCCAATGATATGCTCCAGATCAATAGTTTTTACACCATGGTCAATGAATTGAACATCCTCTTCCTGTGCCTGCTGTTCATTAAATGAGCTTATATGATTTTTGGCTTCATCTTTTTTTGATGAAAAAAGATTTTTTAAAAAATTTATCATGGTTAAACCTCTAAAATGGTAAATCCGCAGGTATTAATCACCTTTGTCGAGTTAAAATTTGTAACCCTTTCATCATGGGTTTTAAAGTCTTTGTGAATATGACCATGGATAAAATATTCGGGTTTTCTTTTGTTAATTAATTTTTTAAAACTCTCAAACCCCATATGACAACGGTCTTCAGCATCGTGGATGTGTCTTGGCGGTGCATGGGTGATAACCATGTGTATACCGCCTTTGCGCCAGATGGAAAACCACATGCCAAAGATGATTCTTTTCATTTCGTTGTCAGTATATTGATTCAGGCCGCCACTATACCATAGGGAACCATCAAGCCCCAGAATATTAAGCGATTTGAAGCTGACAATTTTTTGGTTAATATTTTCACACCCCACAGGATTGGATGGAGTGTACCGAATATCGTGGTTTCCTTTTACATAAAAAAGAGGCCTGTCAAGTTTATCCCTTAAAAAAGAAAGGTATTCCGGGGCCAGATCACCACAGGAAATAATCAGGTCAGGGAGTTCAAGGGTTTTGTCTTCAATCATTTGTGTCAATGATTTATCAACAAAATCCGAGACTGCCAGAATTCTTAACTTATGAGGCATTGTCAGATCTGTTTTCATTTTCACCAAAGTCTTTATAAAAATTTTAAAAGAATAATATTATTTATGTGTTTTATCCTGCTATTATTAAGCTATAAGTTTATAAGTCAAGGGTTTTATCCTTCTTTTTAAGAACCGGTGTATTATTATTGAACTATTGCCTTTTGTGCCTGTCAATATCAGTTGTTGTCATAGCAGTAAATCGTATCAAAATTGCGATACAACAAATAAGTCTTGCCATTTCAAATGATTGTGCTACATATTAGTCTTATTTGAAACAAGATTTTATTTTTAATCATGGCTTTTAAAAGGGCTGCGAAAATAGAAATTTTCGGTTGCCAAAATAAGTCAAACTTTAAACTTAGGAGGAGAAAGATGAAAAAAGTATTAATTTCATTGTTAGCAATGGCTTTTCTTTTCGTGTCAGCGCCCGTATTTGCAGATGATATTGAATTGGCCAAAAAATCAACCATTGAATCAATTCTTAAAAGTAAACAACTTCGTGTTGGTTTTGAATCCGGTTACCTGCCGTTTGAAATGACAAGCAAAGATGGCGGCTTCATGGGATTTGATATTGATCTGGGCAAAGCACTTGCCAAATCAATGGGTGTAAAGTGGGTTCCTGTGAATGTTGCATGGGACGGTATTATTCCAGCACTAGTTACAGATAAGTTTGATATTATTATTGGTGGTATGACCATTACCCAGTCCAGAAATCTTCAGATCAACTTTTCCAATCCTTATATTGTAGTCGGTCAGGCAGTTCTTTTAAATAAAAAGCATGAAGGTACGGTCAAATCCTATAAAGATCTCAATAATCCGAAATACACCATTGTTTCAAGACTTGGAACAACAGGCGAGCAGGCTGCCATGAAAATGATTTCAAGAGCAAAGTACAAATCCTTTGAATCAGAAGCAGAAGCTGCTATTGAAGTTATGTCCGGCAATGCCGATGCATTAATTTATGACCTTCCGTTTATTGAAAAAGTACAAGCCCAGCAAGGCGTTGGGAAAACTATTGCTCTGAGCACTCCTTTTACCTATGAACCCCTTGCAATGGCTATTAGAAAGGGTGATCCTGATTTTATGAATTATCTGAACAATTTCTTATTTCAGTATAAAGGTGACGGACTGTGGCAAAGATCATATAATAAATGGTTTAAGAGCACAGACTGGTTTGAAAAAGTCGGCGAATAATCATTTGATTATCAAGTAATATTCAGGGCCGGCAAGATTATTCTTGCCGGCCCTTTTTTTAGCTTATCCTAAGGTTTAAGGTATAAAAAATATATGGACGAAAAAACATCCAATATTCAAAGGCTGAGTAATCCGACTGCCTATTGGTCTTCAGTGGCAGGTTTTATTGCTTTGATGCTGCTGGTGATCGGGGCCGTATATTATGCAACTGTTACTGTGGAGTATCAGTGGAGATGGTATAAAGCACCCAAATACTTTATGTATATAGAGACAGTGACCATCTATGCAGACTCCAACGGCGAAGTAAAAGAAATTAAGGAAAATGGTGACAAGTTTGATGTAATCATAACAGATGATCTTGGTGATATAACATATACCGTTCCCAAAGGTTCTTATGAGCTGGATGAAGGTGACTTTACTTCTCCAGGGGATAAAATTGCCGAATATGTGGGTGGGTGGAAACCGGGTCTTCTGGCCATCGGTTTATGGACCACCCTGAAAATAAGTTTTATCTCAACCATTTTAGGAATTCTTCTTGGGGTTATCGGAGGGGTGGCAAGAGTGTCAGACACCCCGATTCTTAAATGGACTGCCATTACATATGTGGAAATCATTCGAGGATCTCCTTTGCTGGTACAGATCATGATTGCCTATTTTGTTTTAGGGACCACGATTAATAAACTTCTCTATATGAATGGATTCGGTACTCTTGATCCGGAATGGTATGGTGTTGCAGCGCTCTCTGTTTTTACCGGCGCCTATGTGGTGGAGATAGTTCGTGCGGGAATCGGGGCTATTCATCCCGGCCAGGTTGAGGCTGCCCGGTCCGGCGGCATGACCTATTTTCAAAGCATGTATAATATTATCCTTCCTCAAGCCTTGAAAACCATCTTGCCTCCTCTGGCAGGCCAGTTTATCAATTTGATAAAGGATTCATCCCTTCTTGGCATGATTGCCATAAGAGAGTTGACCAAGGCAACCCGTGAAGGTATTACTACAAGCCTTCAGGCCTTTGAATTATGGATTCTGTGCGCCATACTGTATCTGTTCATGACCTTTACGCTTTCCATGTGTGTACAATATCTGGAACGGAGGACGGCAACAAAATGATAGAAGTAAAAAATATATATAAAACATTTTTTGTCCCCCACGAGGTCAAAGCCCTTGTGGATGTTTCAAATAAAATCGAAGCTGGGGAAGTGGTGGTTGTTATCGGCCCGTCAGGTTCAGGAAAGAGTACATTTTTAAGATGTCTCAATCGCCTGGAAACTGCAGAACAAGGTCAAATCTTAGTGGATGGCGTGGATATTTTTGATCCAAAGGTTGATATCAACAAGGTTCGGGCTGAAATGGGAATGGTGTTCCAGTCCTTTAACCTGTTTCCCCATTTGTCCATTCTTGGGAATGTCACCATTACCCAGAAACTGGTCAGAAAAAGAAGCAAGGTAGAACGTGAGAGAAAAGCCATGGCCATTCTTGAAAAGGTTGGCATCGCGGACAAGGCTCACGCCCATCCATCAAACCTTTCAGGAGGGCAGCAACAGCGTGTGGCCATTGCCAGAGTCCTTGCAATGGATCCGAAAATTATGTTGTTTGACGAACCCACGTCCGCTCTTGATCCGGAAATGATCGGAGAGGTTTTAGATGTCATGAAAACCCTGGCAAGAGAAGGCATGACAATGGTTTGTGTCACTCATGAAATGGGATTTGCCAAGGAAGTTGCCGACAGAGTCATTTTTATGGATGAAGGTAAGATTGTTGAAGAAGGAACTCCAAAGCATTTCTTTGAAAATCCTGATCATGACCGGACTAAACTTTTTTTAAAGCAGATTTTATAAATAGTACCCGACCAAAAACGCATAGATTGAGTCAAAGGCCTGGAATTTTTTTCCAGGCTTTTGATGAATCTCTATGGGTAATTATTTTTTTCTTAAAGCCTCAATTGAAATTTCTACCGATACATCCTTACCAACAACGCCCATTTTCAAGAATTTTCCGTTTCCAACTTTAAAATCAAGTCTGGGAATAACAAAAACGGTTTTAAACCCTGCTACCCATTTTTTTTTATCAAAAGGATGCGCTTGTGGGTTAAAAAAAAGAAATTCAAAATTCATCTTCTTTGTGACATCCTTAATTGTCATCATGCCTTCCAATGAATAACGATTGTTTTTTATATGAGTGATTTTGGAAGAATTAAAGGCCATTTCAGGATATTTTTCAGAATTAAAAAAATCTTTTGATCGTAAATGATTATCTCTTTTTCCATTATGCGTATTAACGCTTTTGACTTTAATTGTAAAATTAAATTTGCTTTGATCAAGATCATCAGGTTTAAAGAATATGTCTCCTTTAAAATCAGAAAATTGTCCTGAAACAGTGGTATGAATGTGTCGTACTTCAAACCGGATTTCAGAATGATCATCATCAACATTCCATTGGTATGCAAAGGCAGTTGAGGCAAAAAAACACAAAGCAAATATGGCCAGGACTTTAAATGGTTGTTTCATAGGTTTTCTCCTTTATGTTTGAAAATAAATGCATGCTTTTAATTGAAATGAAAGAAGCTGGGTATCAAGCATTCTCATAAAATAAGGCATGATCCTTGGTGTGTAAACCCAGAGAAAAAATGATGAATGGTTTTTGAAGACAGATATTTTCTGATAAATAAAAAAATCGTGATTAAACCTGCAGCACTTAATAGATAAAAAGGCCACCCTGATTCAAAAGAACGACTTACATTAGTGACGTGGATAAACATCAGTATAAAGATGAAGGGTGCAATTATCTTATGAAGCATTCGCCAGGTTTTATAATTTAAGCCAAGTTTTTTTTGCAAGAAGGATATGACAATAAAAGGCAGCAATAATATTAATAAAAAAACTCCAATAAATTCAGGCCAGTACTTGGATTCAAACGAGAAGAAAACAAAGTGATCAGCGCCGAGAATAAGAATTGGATGAATTACGGCAGTAACCAATAGTATCATAGCGTTTGTTTTGTGAAATTGAAAAAGTTTTTTTATTGTGAAAATTCGATCTAATAGCGAAAACCTCCCTATTAAAACAGGCTGAAAAAGTAAGAACACAACCGTAATAATTCCAAAAATTTTACCGCTCCTGAGCATGAGTTTATCCATCCCTGTTTTGTAATAAATGGATGGGGATTCAAAATAGAAAGGAATTGTGCAGGCAGCACATAATATAGCAAAAAATAAAAATAAACCGGTAATTTTTAATAAAGATCTGTTTTTCATAAGACTTTAGAATCCAGAGATCATTAAGGTTTAAGTCCGATATCGTATTCTTTCATTTTTATTCGCATTGGTTACCCTTTATGAACTGCATGGTAACTATATATATTAGCATTAGAGATACTACATGTATAAATTATGCTACATATTTTTCTGAATATAAATCGAAAAAACCAGACTATGGGATTGCCCAAGGTTATAAGATCGTTCAATATCCTCACTCCATAGTGCTGAGGCTGGGTGTTAGCTTTTTAAACTTATCAGAGTACAATTTAACACCCCGGACATACATGTCGTTGTGGTTATACCGATAAAAGGCATATTCTCTACCCCGTTCCTTGTATTTATGACGTTTCAGATAAGTGGCAACGGAAAAAATTGAATCTGGAACAGTATTTAAATCAATGAGGCCATCGTTGTCTCCATCAACTGCATAAGCCATGGAAGCGGGCATAAATTGTGGTATCCCTATAGCGCCTGCCCAGGATCCTTTTACGATCTTTGGGTCAAAACCTGTGTCTCTTGCCCAAATTAATAATTGAGACAGGTTATTAAGAGCTCGTTTTTTAATTTTTTTAAGCCTTTTAACAGCAGCGGGTCTATCCATGGCCCCTTGTTTTTGATAATGGCCTTTTTTAAAGAGCTCAAACTCAACTTCATCAATATGAAAATATTGATGGATAAATATCTTGAATATCGCATATTTGCCTCTGTACTTTCCAAGCCTGGACTCCCAGTTTAAAATGGCGATAATATCGCTGGCTTGAACTCCAGTATTTTTTTGTGCGTTTAAAAAATGGTCTTTATGCTTTTCAAAAAATAGTTTTCCATTATTCAAGGTCTTTTGATTTACTAATATAGAAACCCAGTCCTTATGTTGCTTGTTCTGCTTTTTAATTGAAACAGGAGATGCCAGAAAAACAAGTTTATTCAGATATTTCCTCTGTGGGCGGAGATTGGATTGATCTAATAACAAATCATCAAATTCTTCTTTTGAATAATATTTTTTAACTTTATTATATAAATTAAAGTATTTAGCAGGGTATTCTTTTTCCAGGTTTATTATGGTTTTTTTGTAGATTAAATCCGATAGGCTAAAATGGGTTGTTTTTTTATTCAAAGTTGAAACAGAAGCTGAAAGCCACCCCTCATAATTGGGTGTTTTAACAAGATACCATAGGTGTCCTTCCTTGGTAAGTGTGTCCATTACAGATGCTTTTTCATTTTTTGACAAGACAACTATGACATTTTTTTTAGATGTATCTGGAGCACTTCTTAAATTACACTTTTCTACACTTACAATGACTTCCAACCCCTCCAGGTAGGACTTGGCAAAAACTGGAGAGCAAAAGAGATACAGAACAGAAACAACCAATAGAATTGTTATGAAAAGCTTCATATAATCCCCTACATAGTGCTTGACCGGAAACCCGTCCACTACACATCTCCAATTGCTTTTCTGACGATTATTGCCAGTTCTTGTGAGGAGAAAGGTTTTTGAAGGAAAAGAGTTCCCTTGTCCAAAACTCCGTGATGCTCGATGGCATCGGCTGTATACCCTGACATGAACATGCATTTTAGATCTGAATAAAAGGGTTTCAATTGTTTTGACAATTCAAGTCCGTTCATTTCAGGCATGATCACGTCCGTGACGAGCAAATGAACGTTGCCTTTATGTTCACGAGCAATCTTCATAGCCTCTTTTGGTGTGTTGGCAATCAGGACCTTGTAACCCAGCCCTTTGAGGATTTTTTCAGTTAGTTTCAAGATTGGCATATCATCCTCCACCAGAAGAATCGTCTCACCACGGGCCTGGGGGATTTTCTTTGATATTCCTTTTTGAACCTGGTCGGCTTTGACCTTATGCCGAGGTAGGTAAATATTTACTATAGTTCCTTTGCCAACCTCACTTTCGATATTTATGAATCCTTTGTTCTGCTGGACGATTCCGTAGACTGTTGCCAACCCAAGTCCTGTACCTTTATCTATAGCTTTTGTGGTGAAAAACGGTTCGAAAATGTTGTGCAGAATTTCTTTGTCCATACCGCAGCCATTGTCGCTTATGGCAAGGAGAACAAACTTACCTGGAACAAAACCTGTGTGATCGGTGCAAAAGTCAGTGTCCAGGATCTTGGTACTTGTTTGGATGGTTATCTTTCCTACTCCCTCAATGGCATCCCGGGCATTTACGCACAGGTTGGCCAGAATTTGGTCAATCTGAGAAGGATCCATTTTCACAGGCCAAAGGTTTTTTCCCGGCAACCAGGTAAGATCAATGTCTTCACCAATGAGACGTCTGAGCATTTTCAGCATGGTTTCCACATTCTCGTTCAGAGCAAGAGAAAGAGGAGCAATGGTCTGTTTGCGGGCAAAGGCCAGAAGTTGGCGGGTAATGTCTGTTGCTCGTCTGCCTGCCTTGAGAACCTGATCCAGGTCGGCTTGCAGTCTTCCTGTCGGATCCTCCACCTCTGTCATGGCAAGCTCAGTGTAACCCATAATAACGCTGAGGGCATTATTATAATCATGGGCCACCCCACCGGCCAGGCGCCCCACTGATTCCATCTTCTGGGCCTGCAAAAGTTGGGCTTTTACTTTTTTTTGTTCCGTGATATCCGTTATGACCCCTTGAAATCCTATTGTCCGGCCCTTTGAATCAACTCTAATAGATGAAGTTGCCTCAACATAACAAATAGAACCATCCTTTTTAATCAATTCCCAGTCAAATGCTTTATATGATTTTTTTGTTTTATAAACCAAATTAAAGGCATTATAGACAATCCTGGCATTTTTCGCATCCAAATACTGCCTGTTATTCATGCCCATTAATTCATCTTTGGAATATCCTAGAATCTTACACAACGAACCGTTAAAAAAGGTAAGATTTCCGGCAATATCGGATTCATAGTAGGCCTCTTCAATGCTTTCAAGAATGGTTCTATATTTTTCTTCGCTTTTTTTCAGTGCTTTTTGGGTCTGTATGCGTTCAGTGATATCACGTACAAGAGATGCCATGCCAATGGCTTTTCCATCAGCATCTTTCAAGGCTGTATTGTACCAGTCGCATGTGATTCGCCGTCCATCTCTGGTCAGGTTCTCGTTTATGCTGTGTCCGCCACCTTTTTCAGATATCAGATCCTGTAAAAGACCATCTCCAAGCTCCCGCAGATCTTTGGGAAGAATAAGCTGGGTAATATGTTTTCCCATGGCCTCTTCTTTGGTATAACCAAATATTGTTTGTGCAGCAGGGTTCCATTCAGTCGTATTGAAATTCAAGTCCCAGGAAATTGCGCCCATGGGTGTATTTAAAAGGTGAGTCGAAAGTAGCTGCTCACTCTTTTTTAGCGCCTCCTCAATCTCCCTGCGTTCGTTGATAACCTCATTATATATGACAATACCCCCGATTGAACCATCATATTCATACCAGGGACGTGTTTCCCAGCGTGTCCAGTTTACATAGCCGTCCTCTCTTAAATAAGGATCTTCTTCTGCGGTTATCACTTCACCGGCCAATGCTCTTTGATGCACCTCTTTCCATTTTTCAGGAATATCCGGAAAGATATCATAATGGTGTTTACCAGCTACATTTTGCTTGGTAACCTTGTAATCTTTAAGATATCGATTGCTTCCATATATATATCTTAAATCTTTGTCATATACGGCGATGGCACTGCTGGCATTAGAAAGAATATAATCCATCAAATCAAAGGAATGAGCAAGTTTTTCTTTGCAGCGTTTAAGCTGAGATTTGATCTGTTCTAATTCGTTGTCGAAAGGTTTTTTAGCCATGAAAATTTCCTTTTATATACAATTGCACATCCTGCCAGGCCATAAAACTAACACCATTAAATTATCTGAATGCGAGTATATTATGATCAATCCATATAAAAATATAATAATATAGATAGTTCGACAAAGTAAATAAATTTTCAAAAAACAATTCTACAACTTGTTTTTATCTCCTATTGGTCCTTTTTCAAATATTCCATATTTGCAGGGATAGATATTACAACTTCAGTTCCCTTTCCTATTTCGGAATTTACTATTATTTCACCCCCCACATTTGATAATCGCTCAGAAAGGCTATACAATCCAAATCCACCATAATTGCTTTTATGAATAGAGTTGGTATCAAATCCGGACCCATTATCTTCAACTCTTACTCGAATCTTGTTTTTAATTTTATTCAATTCAATTTTAGCTTCCAATGAACCGGAATGTTTTAAAATATTGTTAATAAGTTCACTTACTGCTCTATATAAGGTAATTTTATTTATCCGACTCAGGTGAACCGCTTCATCAAGATTATTGATATATTTAAAATCAGCGTGGTGTGCCTTATTGCTCTCTTCAATTAAGAATCCTAAAGCTAAATCTATGTCAAAATCATCCACAATAGGTGGGCTAAGCTGATAAACTACAGAACGTATTTCTCTATTGGCCTGCTCAAGATGTTCCTGAACTTCAGAAATGACTTTCAAGCCGGATTCAGAATCCATTTCCATACAATTTTTTATTTTTGAAAGACTCATCCCAATAGTCTGGGTTACACTATCATGAAGATCTGAAGCAATGGCTTTACGACCATTTTCCTCAGTGTTAATGATATGTTCATTTAATCGTTTTAGTTGAAGGGTTCTTTTTTGAACTTTTTTATCAAGTGATTTATTTATTTCAATTAGCCCAAGCTCTGCTTTTTTGCGCTTAGAGATGTCTCGATCAATACCGACTATCTTCAATGGTTCACCTTGTTCCCCATAAGCCATGCAAAGAGCTCTTTCCCAAATCCATATCCATTCACCAGATTTATTTTTAATCTGATATTCCAGATCATAGTATTTTTCTTGACCTTCAAGGTATTCTTTGAATATTTCGTTAAAGGCTGTCAAACTGTCTGGATGGAGACTTTTTTCCCACAAAGCGAAATCAAACACATCTTCACCCGGAATGTATCCCATAATACGGCACCAATTGTCGCTTGGTGATATGGCTCCAGTCACTATGTCCCACTCCCAAAGGCCTTGATCAGTTCCATCTAAAATAAGCATCATCCGTTCCTGGTTTTCAAGTAACGCCAGCTCTGCCTCTTTACGTTTGGTGATATCAATAACAGTTCCAAGCAGGGTTTTGGGATTCCCTCCTGCGTCAAGGACTAACTCACCCTGGACATGAACCCAGACAACTTTTCCATCCGGTCTCACCATGCGATGATCGATATCGTATTCCATGACCCCTTCTATGGCCATTTTAAGATTTTTTTCAACGAATGCCAGATCATCCGGATGTACTAAATCCATGGTGCGCTCTATACTGGGCTGGTTTTTTTTGTCATTAACGCCATAAATGTCATAGATTTCGTCAGACCAATAAATCTCATTGGTTTTTAGATTCCACTCCAAAAAACCTACTCTTGCAACTTTCTGCAATTTCAATAGTCTATTTTTACAATCCTTTAGGGCATCTTCAGTTTTCTTGGCATTCGATTTTACTTGCTCTATTTGCAAGATTTTTTTCTCTAATTCTTCATAGGTTGGTTTTTTTGTCATATGAGACCTCTTTTTAAGGTATAAATGAACTTGAACCATTGTAAAAAAATTGGATTTTCTGATCATTTCGAATCAAAATCAAACTACAAGATAATCATGCACATGGCAAACTCTTTATATACGACCCGAAAAGTTCTTTTTTCCCTTGATTGATTGCATTTTTAAATCAAGGCCTTATTTTTAAGTTAACAGCAAGTTTTTTAAATACATAAAAATCAATGCTGTCAGATCTTTAATAATCTTAAAAAAAAAAGGAGATCGTCATGAAAGCAATAGAATGTGTACCTCAGAAAATATCTAAATTAATGATGGGTTCATTGCTGCTCGCAGCAGCTATAGGTCTTATTATTATAGGGATAACCCTGCTTCCTGTTTTTGGAATTGTGCTGGCCGTACCTGTCATAGGAATGGCAATTTATGTTTTTAGACTTCATTTGAATGACCAGTGTGAGATTGATTTTCCAGAAAAATAGATTTTTATTAATTTGAATTACCAAAAATATCATTTTTTAAAAATAAGGGTTTTAAAAATTTTGTTAAAACCCGAACTATAACGCTACTACTATGCAAGAAATCCGGCAGGTGATATTCAAATCAAAGGCCAGAATTTTATGGCATTTAGTGTAGGTTTGTGGTTTAATGCGATTGGCTTGTAGAAGCCTTCTGATTAAGGTTGTTTTTATGTTGTTAACTTGTAATAATCTTTTAATCATGGAGCAGTAAGGGCTTTTATTACTAATTTGGTTTTTTTAAAAAAACAGATAATCTGATAATTATGAAATTTAGAATTTATTCTATACTTATTTTATTCTTAGTCGGTCTCAGCAGTGTATTTTTTGCCGGTCAATTCAAGAAAGAGCTTGATCTCAATATCATTAATGCCAATACAATTTCATCTTTAACCCGGGATACCCAAGATTTGAAAAGAAGTATATCTTTGTATGAAAGCAAAGACATATATTTGAGATCAATCATCAAATCCAAAGAAAAAAAATTGGAGATAATCACAAAAGCAAATGTTACTTTAACCGGATATCATCCCTGGTCAAATGGAATCAACTCAGATGGTTATCCTGACAAAACAGCTACCATGACCAAGCCGATTGTCGGCAGGACTTGCGCGATCAGTTCTGAGCTTGTTAATAGAGGGTGGCTGGGGAAAAAGATATATATTGAAGGTATAGGTGTATTTATAGCCGAAGATCGAATGAGCGTCGATTTGAATGGTTTAAGAATCGATTTGGTTATGGGATCTTTAGAAGAGGCCTTAAATTTTGGTAAAAAGAAAAATATTCTAGCCATTAATCTCGACTAAAATATTTTTTTATGAATTCAATCATTTTTAAAAGAATATAATTTGCACCATTTAATTTGCCGCACAACTATTTTATAGAGCTATTATCAAAGCCGTTCCGGCTGGAAATTCTATAATATTATAAACCTGACAAATCATAGCAGGATCAGCGGTCTAAAAAGTTTATTCGAGTACAGGATATTTTGCCCATTTTTTTCTTGACAATAGTTAAGTATTTATCTTAAGAGCAATTTTTAAACTCGGTTCTATAATAGATCTTCCTCTAAAAATGTGGACTCGGGATTAGGCCATTTTTTTAGAGAAAGATTCAATTGTTCATTTAAAGAGAATGAGGCAAAAAATGGCTATGGTCAGAAATGGTTTAACTTCCGCTGTTGGAATGGGATTAAATGTTTTTTCCCAGGATGAACTTGAAACAATACATCGTGGGGCCTGCCACATTTTAAAGCATACGGGTGTGCTTGTGGAGATGGAAGAAGCTGCCGAACGCTTAAGCAGCGCAGGAGCTCAAGTTATAAAAAAAGGACCAAACTGGCTGGTCAAAATTCCTGAATGGATGGTTACAGAGAGCATAGCGAGTGCGGCAAAAAGTATGACCTATTATGCCCGTGATCCAGAAAAAAATTTTTATATGGAAAAGGGTAATGTGGGATTTTCTACATTTGGTGAACAGGTAAATCTTATTGATCTTGATACCAAGCTGTGCCGCAATACAACTAAAGAAGATTGCAACAATGTTTATCGGATTGTGGATGCTCTGGATGGACTTGCCTTTTGTCAAAGAACTATCTGCCCCGGAGATAAAAAAGCTGCTTCCCAGGCTGTACACAATTTTGAATCTTTGATAACACACAACAGCAAACATATTACCATCGGTATGGTGGATAAGCGCAGCGTAGAAACCATAGTTAAGATGGCTGCAGCAGCAATGGGAGGAATGGATCAACTACGTGAACGACCCATATGCACCTGCTCATGCTGCGTCACAAGTCCCCTGACCTTTACACCTCAATGTTGCGAAACCCTTATCGCAGCCCTGGAAGCAGGCGTAAACGTAGATATAATGGCCATGGCCCTTTCCGGCGGAACAGGCCCGGTAACGCTTGCCGGTACAATTGTTCAGACCCTTGCCGAGCATCTTGGCGGACTAGTTCTTGCCCAGACTGTTAAAAAAGGATCTAATATTTCCTTTGGTTCATGCAGCACGATAATGGATTTGAAAACAGGACTGACTTCAGTGGGGGCTCCTGAATGGAGCATGGTGGGTACAGCCATTGTAAGGATGGCCCAATATTATGGTATTCCCTGTCGAATCGGTGCAGGAGTAAGTGATTCCAAGGTTCCCGATGCCCAGGCAGGGTATGAGTTTAGTTTTAACGTACTGCCTATTGCCCTGGCAGGAGCCAATATGATTTTTGGGGCAGGAGGATTGGAAACAGGGTTGACCTTTGATTATGCCAAACTGATTATGGACCATGAATGCATTACAAATATCCATAAACTGATCAACGGAGTAAAGGTAGATCAAGAATCCATGGTTTTGAATCTCATAGATGAGATTGGCCCCGGCGGAAGCTATCTAACCCATGACCATACATTTCAAAATACAAGAAGCCAGTCCCAGGGTATAATCTTTGACAGAAAAACCCGGGCACAATGGGTGCAATCCAATAATGGTAAAGATCTCACAGAGATGGCTTATGAAAAAGCAAAAAATATTTTAGCCAATCATGAGACGCTTGCACTTTCCGCAGATGCAAAAGGAACGATTAAAGACCTCTTGGAAGAGTTTGAGGCCAATGTATAGGCAAGTAATAGGACAGATCTTTGAATACCGCACGCTTTTGCCCGATTGCTGCGGATGACGAAACAAAACAGTACATTATTAAAAAGTCTATAGGTGACAATTATGAATCTTGAAAAAGAATATTATCATTTTCAAAAAGGATTTAAGAGAGCTGCAGACACTGTCACAGGAACTGCTGACCGGGTGCCTGTATCTGCCCAGATTTGTGAATTGCTGCCCTGTGAAATGAAGGTTTCAGCCAAAGAGATTTTTCATGATGCAAAATTGTTGAATATTGGAACATTTAATATTTGTGACAAATATGGTATTGACATCCCAATAGTGGAGTTAGACACTTATAATATTGAAGCTGAAGCAATTGGCCAGAAGTTGCGTTTCCAAGATGATATCATGCCGGATATTGATCGGGCACATCCCCTTATTCAGGACGAGAGTGATATTAAAAAAATTGTCACCCCTGATTTTGACACAGCAGGAAGATGTTCCCTTGTCATTGACATGTATAATCTTTTTGAGGAATTGACAGGAGTCAAGGCAAACATAGCATTTTGTGCTCCCTTCAGTCTTGCAGCCAATATAAGGGGAATTGAAACCCTCATTATGGACATGTGCCTGAATCCAAAATTTGCCCATGAACTTATGACAAGGGTAACAGAAGAACTGCTCATTCCATGGCTTGAGTATCTGAAAAAAAAATTCCCCCAGACTCCAGTGTTTAGGGGTGATGATGCACTGGCTTCTCTTCCCATTGTCAATATAAAGATCATGGATGAATTCATCGCACCCTATGTTGAAAAACTGCGTGAAGCAAGCGGATCAACCGTTTGTGTGCCCAATTGGACAGGGGAAAGATATGCAAAGAATCCAGAAGAAGTAATGGATATCCGTTTGCGGGCCAACCCTGTGTTTGTGGAAGGCCAGGACCCTGATGTTGAAGCCTTGGGCCCTGAATTTTATAAGACCTATGCAGAAAAGCATGATCTTCCGCTGTTGCTGGGGGTGGGAGCTGTATTTCTCAGGGCCGGCACGCCCGAAGAGGTGTTTAACAGGGTAAAACACTATGTAAAGGTTGGGGGAAAAAATGGCCGCCTATGGTTTTACCTGTGCAATATTGCGCCGGGTACCCCCATGGAAAATATAAAAGCCGCTGTGGCAGCCGTCCGTAAATACGGGACATATGAAACTGATCAGGCTATCTAGTGCTTGACCGGAAACCTCACTGTTTGGATGAAAAGTTGCTCATATGCAAGGCGCAAGAAATTTTGAAACCGGAGTGTACTGTAGTACATAAGGATTTCAAAATTTTGCAGCAACGAAGCAGATGAGTGAGTTTTCGTTCAAACACTATCTAAAAATAGTAGTCAGTTCATCAATAAGACGCATGGTGTCTTCCTCTGAGTTATAATGGGCAAAACTCAATCTTAGGACGCCATCATCGGTATCTATGCCCAATGCTTTCAAAACTCTATATGCATAAAAATGACCATTTTTTGCAGCGATACCTTTTTTAGCTAATAATGAGGCGAGCAAAGAGGATGAATGGGTGGATGAAATCAAAGAGATATTTGCTTCACGGCCTGTTATGCTTGATTTTCCAATGATTCTCAACGGCAATTGATTGAGCGCTTCGAGTAATATTTTACAAAGAGACAGCTCGTGTTGATTCATAATGCTTGAAACTTTTGATGCTTTGTGGTTCAGGCTCTTATCAGAATGACCAAAATGGTGATCATAAAGTGTCTGAAAAAAATCGCCTATCCCGGAAAGAGCTGCAATTAAAGCGTGATCAGGGCCTGCTGCATCTAAACGAGACCAGGGATTGTTAATATTAAAAAAATGACATTGAGGTGCCAGTTGGTCCATAAAATCCGGGGCTATATACATGATACCCAAATGTGTTCCAAAGGTTTTATAGGTGCTGAAACAATAGGCATCCGGTTCAACCGATGAGATATCAGGCCATCTATGGGGTGCATAGGAAACACCGTCAATGATCACTTTTGCCCCAAAATTATGCCCTAAACGAATAATTTCCTGAATAGGATTTACCGTTCCAATGATATTAGAGCTGTGTGTCACACACACAATTTTTGTTCGCTTATTCAGGAGTTTTTCAAACTGGGCAAGCTCAAGCTCACCATCTTCTGCATTGATCCGCCAAAAATGCAGGGTTGCACCTGTTTTTTGAGCCACTCTTTCCCAGGCACCAATGTTTGCCTCATGGTCTTGTTCAGACACAATGATCTCATCTCCTGCCTTAAGAAAGGCCATGCAGGCAATGCTGAGTGTATTGATATTCTGTGTCGTTGATGGTCCAAGGGTAAGTGTTTCTTTTGGTAGGCCTAATAGCTCTGAAATAACACTTCGACCTGTATCCATTTGTTCACCGGCAGCTGCGGCAAGTGCGTTATCACCATAGGGTTGAACTTTGTTGGCTTGATAAAATCGGGTTAGTTTGTCGACCACGAAACTGCAGGCAAAGGTCCCGCCGGCATTATCAAAAAAACTCCATTGCTTTGATTGATCCAATTGGAAAAAAGGAAATTGCTGGCGTGCAAAATTCACATCGAAATTTTTTTGATCGACTTTAGATTTCATAAATATAATTTTCCCTTATTTATTTTTTTATTGATCTCCTGGATCAGGTTTAGGTTTTTGTCCCAAAGATTGATAACAACACGATATTTACGATTCCTATAGAGAAGATTTTTCTTTTTGTAAAGAAAAATCAACTTTTATATTGTTGCTCCAAAACACGAATAATTTGGAGGCAGGCTTGATTAGCAGGTGTTTGTACATCATGAGTTTTGCCCAATTCAACTACTTTGCCTCCAAAAATCTCAACTTCGGTTTTGCGTTGTGCCTCAATATCCTGAAGCATTGACGTTTTTCCCTGGGAAGATAGAATATTTAGAAATAGATACCATTCTTTTATATCATGGTTAGTCAGATTAACACCCATAACATCTGTCAATGCAATTACTTCTTTCATCAAAGCTTCCATTAAACCCTGGGCATCCAAAGATGTCTGGAAAACGCCATAGCTTGATTTCATAACAGCAGATGCCTGGTTCATCCCAACATTGATCATGAATTTCCACCACATAATCCGAATCATATCTCTGGGAGTTTCATAAACGATCTTTGCCCTGTCAAATGCCTCTTGAACGCAAAGAACACGTTGGCTTAAATGAGTATTGTCAGCTTCACCAAAAAAGTGTTTGCCCGGCTTGGTATAAGTTGTCCGGTTGCCTTCCCGAACAGCATCTATTGCAACAGAAATAGCATATAGCACTTTTTCTTTGCCATAGATGGAGCCAATATATTCTTCACTTTCAAGACCATTCATGACTGATACAATGGTGGTTGAATCACTTATAAGTTTTTCCAAACCTTTAACTGCTTTTTCAAGATGATGATGTTTTAATGCCACAATAATTAGATCGACAGCAGAAATGGCTTCATCCGGGTGGATTACAGGGATTGCATAAGATTTTCCATTAACAATTAAACCATTGGTTTTGAGTTTTTCCAAACGTCGGCCTTTAGCAATCAATACAGTTGAAACACCGGCCGTATCAAAAAAGCTGCTTGCAAAATACGAACCCATTGCTCCGGCTCCAATAATTGCTACTTTTTTAATTTTTTGAAAATCAATGGTATCTTTTTCGGAATTTGACCCTGCCATTATTTCTCCTTGCGATGGATTGTTTTTATTTAATTAATATTTTTGTTTCTTCCATGGTATCCCCAAGTTTATAGGGGATAAACAGGATGAAACCAATTATACAGGATAAAGCACAGATGATCCAGATAACACTGACACCAAAAGAGTTTTCAGGGCTGTATCCAAATATGGAAAAGGTAGTTGTCAGAATAATGGAACAAAAAGCCCAGCCTGTTTTTCTCACAATACCGTATATTCCGAAATAAATGGCCTCCGTCCTTGTCCCTTTCTTGAGTTCACCGTAATCGGTAAGGTCGGAAATAAGTCCCAGGGAAGCTGTAAACATTCCTCCCATGGGTATGGCGGCAATTGGTAGGATAATGATGGCCTGGATATAAGGAGAAAAAATATTAATCCTGCCGATAAAAAAGCTCAAGCAAAAACCCAGGGTCATTAAACCAATGATAAATCGCATGACACTTCTTTTGGGATATTTATTCAAAAGATAATACCACAAAGGTATGGACAGTGCCATGAGCAGGATTACTTCACCCATGAGCACGGATGCGGCTGATTTTGGTTGTCCCAGAACCAGGGTGGTCATATAGGGAACATTCATGAGCATGAGCTGATAGGTAAGCTGTACAAACATGATCATGCCGCAAAAGGAAAGTACCTGTTTATCCTTAAACACCTCTTTAAAGGTCTTAATAAAGCCTTTTTTATCTGTTGCTTCCCTGGGCGGGACATAATTTTCCTTGACCCCGTAAAGGCTTAGTCCTCCTGCCACAAAGGCAAAAGATCCCAATATCAATGCCATGACAAATGGGCTGTATTTATCAATGAGCATACCGGACAGGCCACCGCCTACTATGGCCCCAAATGTGCCCAGAACAATACCCACGGAAACGACTTTTATGCGTTGATCATTTTTTTGACTCAACTCTGGAAGCGTGGCAAGCCAGGGGATGAGGAATCCTGTATAGGCCCAGTAATAGAAAAACAGGACCAGTCCAAGATAAACTGCATTGACAATGCTTGTCCCCTCAACGGGGGGACGCCAGGCCAGGACAAAGAAAATAAACAGCAGCGGTCCGGACACAAAGATAAAAGGTTTTCTACGGCCCCACCGGGAATGAGTCCTGTCACTCAAATACCCCACAAAAGGATCAGTGAACGCATCCAGTATCCGTCCTGCGGCCAGGATAAAACCAAAGAGGCCTAAAGAAATATATTGGACTGCATGGGCACTTTCCGGCGGTGTATAAAAATAGGGCAGCCAAGCATAAAGTATGGTGTCATACAGGTTAAAGGCAAAACCGGCCAGGTTATATAAAAGGATGGTTCCAAAGGAAAGTTTAACCGACTTTTTCAGGATTCCATTTTTTAGAATTGAGCTTTCCTTTGAATTTGACTCCGGCATTATTTCCCCCTTTTAGTTTATCAGGCTTTGATTGTCTGACTTGGTTTGTTTGGCTTGAATATAAGAATGAATCAAGGCATGCATATGTTTTTGATTGAAACTGTCATAATGACCCCCATGGACGCAAGAGACAGGCAGAGTCAGCAATCGTTTCATGGTGTCAATAAAGACTGGAATGTCCGAATGATATACATTATCATATAGTTTTCCATCATAGAGGGCATCACTGGAAAATAAAATTTTACATTCAGGATCATATAGTCCTATGGTACCGGGAGAATGTCCCGGCAGATGCAACACTTCAAGAGATCTGTCTCCCAAATTAATGATATCAGAGTCTTTCAAAAGACTAGTAGGAGGGGCGGCTTTAACCTGGTATTTATCTGGATCAAATCCATCAAAGGGCAGGGCGGAAAAAAGCTTGTAATCCATATACCCTTCCACAGTTGTATTTTCTCTTGTGGGTGTTACTATGATATGAGCTTCTGCCTTATGCATCCTGCGATTCTCAAATTCGTAACTGCCACCAATATGGTCAAAATGCGTGTGGCTGGACACGCAGATCACAGGTTTTTCAAAAAGTCCTGGAAAATGTTTTTTCAGGCTGACAAGCCCGGAACCCGAATCAAACAAAAGATCCCTTTCTTTTCCCTTGATATGCCAGATATTACATCCCACGGCAGGGTCCATAAAAGGTTCTTTGATAAGAGTAATCCCGTCTCCCATATCCTCTCTCAAAAACCAGGTATCTGCCAATGGCTTTCCACGGTTTTCTTTATTTATTTCTTTGGGTTTACTTGTCCACATGGGTTTCAACCTTGAAAACAGGAAAGGTGTCCACCATGACATAGGCCCGGACATCTCCGGACAATACAATGTTTTTATATTCAAGAATGATGGCGGTTGCAAATCCCAGGAGATCTGTTTTGACACTTGTTTTACGGGCATAGTTGGCAGCAATATGCTGGTTTGTACGGGCATTTATCAAAAGGATACCAAACACATGTTCTTTTGTTTTAAGCCTGCAATTTGAAAGCGTTGCAATAGCAGTGTTATTTCCTATTTTAAGTTCCACCCGGCCATCAATTAAAGGACTTTTGAGCCCATCAGTATCCCACAGCTTAAGGTTCACCCCGCCGCAGATATGCATGAGACCGGTTTTAATATCTGACATACCCATGAGTTTTAGAAATTTTCCATACAGCTTGATTTTGTCACATTGGGCCACTGCATTGAAAGCGCCTGATTTCATAACCTGTCCAGTTTTGGGGTCGACCTGTGTGGCGATTCTATATAATGCAAAGGGCATGTCCCATGATCCCACAAAACTGAGCATAAAACCTTCATAATTATAAAGGGTCAAAAGTCCGCTGTCATAGGCCATGTTAAGGACATAAACATCCTTTAAGTCAGGATTCACAACGGTTTTACCATTTGCTTCATCCAGTCTGCCGGGCACAACCCAGAGAATGGCATTGGGTCCGCAGTTTTCAACTATACCGGCCAGGTAATGAAGGGAATCAAATCCGATCTGATTGTAAGAGGGGAGCATGGTTGGGCTGGGACAACAAAGCCGGCTGATTTCAAAAACAGTTGAAGGATCTGAAGGCTTTTTAGGAATGTCATAGGGCATAGGCAGTTTGTCCGGACCGTTTTTAAGCTCTTTGTAAGGCGCCACCTGAAATTTGAATCCATCCACATGGAAGTTTGATTTTTTGCCTCCAAAAAACTTTAGGCCCAGACGTCTCAGCCGGGTAATGAACTTGCATTGGATGCGAATGTCAAGTAAACATCCTTCAGGCCCGGCCCATGTTTCTTTTGGGATAAGGGCAATGAATTTGCGATTGGCAGAGACGTTGACCCGGGCTTGCCTGTCCCCCGTAAAAGAAACCTTAAGACTTTTAATATCAATTGCAGACAAAAGGGTTTTGCCATCTTCTCTGACCATATGAGCGAGCATGATAGGATCGTTGGCATTTATTTTTTCAGGCAATTCATTGAATAGTCTGCCAAATTTGTTTACATAAAAAAAATGACAGCCGTCTCTTGGAAGGGTTATTTCAGAAGTAAGAACAGACCGCTTGTCCTTTTGGCCCGCTTTGGTCAATGGATAATCATAGGGGATATAAAAAATAACTCCGTTTTCCCCGGCAATACAGATTCCGTTGTTTCCCAGGGCCGGGGACCCGTTCAAATCATTGCGATTCCCGTCAATGCATTGATAGGCCCACCTGAAACTGCCGTCTTTGTTAATACAATAAAGCCTTCCTTCACCTGATCCAAAATAGATTTGGTCCTTTGCATCCACCACTGGAGATGACCGGATGGGTTCCCGGGTGTCAAAGGTCCAGACGGGTTTTCCCGTCTGGGGGTCCAGTCCATAGACAGTACCATCACAGGAAGCCTGGACAATAGTGCCGCAGGATAATTGGGCAGGGCTGCCATAGATATGATCACGACTGCCAAAGGACCAGAGCTGTTTCCCATTTTTCTGGGACATTGCCCTTAATATACCGTCAAACCCGCCTACGATAACAGCTCCGTCCGGGCTCTTTGAGGTCAGCATGGAAGAGGCGGAAATTGTGCCAAGACCTCCTGAGGTCCAGATCTTTTTCCCTGAGTCTGCATTGAAACAGAAAAAATTAATTGCCGCAATAAAGCAGGAAGCAAAGAAAATACGATCTGTATCCGTGTTCACGGCCGGGCAAGACCAGATCATCTCATTGCTTAAAAAGCGAGTACTGGATTTTCCCGTGTCCCGATCTATGCCATAAACCAGGTAGTTGTCGTTTGGGGCCAGGATGGTGCCGTCTTTCAACATTGCCATATTGCCCTCAAACCAGTTTAAATTATAGGTTTTAATATTAAATATTTCTTCCACTTCTTTTGTGGAATGAGCCTTGAATTTCCAGATCTGAGCTCCATTGTTCCGGTCAAGGCAGTATACATGCCCGTCCCCTGATCCGAAATAAACCCTTTGCCTGTCATCAAGCAATGCAGAAGAATCAATAATCTCTTTTGTGGCAAACCGCCATTTTAACCGACCCTGTTCTGTGATGGCATAAAAATGATGGTCTGCAGATCCAATATAGATAGTCCCTTCATGGTCAATGACGGGGGAACTGAAAATTCCCTTGCCTGTTTGATATTCCCAGGGAAGCCTGTCCGAGATTTTGGGTTCTACCTTTGAGCGGCCGTTCTGCAGTGCATTGCCTCTGAATTTTGGCCAGGGGCTTTTGGGGTCCAGGGGCAAATCCTGTGGTTCGTCTTTTTTTGGAAGCAGATGTGCTTTGGGTTGTGGAAGTTTGATACAGCGTTTTATAAGATCCTTAATCATTATGCCTCCTTGGAGCATTTCATAGATCAGGTTTTTGGTCAGGCACTAACTATGTTGATCTTTTATTATTATCAAATTTCTGTTCTTGATCATTGTGTTTTATTAAGAAATCAAGAACAGCTTCATTAAAAGATTTTGGATTATCTCTGTGCATCCCATGGGACGCTTTTAAGATCTGGATTTTTTTAAAATTTTTAAGAAAGTTTTCAAGTGCCGTATGCATTATCCCGTAGATCAGCGGGCTTTTTTCGCCAGTAACAAGCAGTACTGGCATATCAATCTTCCCTGCATCCCTGGAAGTATAAGATACCTGCCCGTCAGAAATAAGGTTTTTTAAAGATAATGCATTTTCCCGACGAATCTGTTTGCCGGCTTCAGGAAGTCTTTCCCAATTGCCTTTAGTGGAGACAGCATCTGTGAAAATTTCTAAGCCAATATCTAATTCACCTTTTTTTATATGATCAATGGCTTCAATAATAAAGGCTTTTCGTTTTCTTAATTCAAAAAGAACTTCTGGTGAATTTGGAATTATTGTATCAAAAGGAGCTGGATCGGCAAGAACGACAGTACGAAAAAGTTCAGGGTGTCCGGCAGCCAGTATTAATGCAAGTGCACCACCCCGGGAATGCCCGACCAGGTGAACCGGGCCTGCCTTTAACTTTTTTATAAATAAGGATAGATCGTAAGCTTGTCGCAAAATAACAGCGCAGTCCTTATTTCCTTTTAAAGGTTTCGGATAAATATGAGGCAGGCTCAGGGCAATGGTTCGAAAGTTTTTGCTGAAACTTTCTATCTGTAATGCCCATGAACGATAATCGCCCAGAGACCCGTGAATTAAAACCAGGGGCGTACCATGCCCACGTTCCATAAATGCAAGTTTATAATTATCAGCTGTCAGTGTTTTTAGCTCCAAGGGCAAATCCCGGCTTTTAAACAAAACATTTTTTAATTGTCATTTGGTATGCTTATTATTGTTGAATATGAACATCACCAAAGCTTTTATTGATAACTGGAACAATGAT
>Ga0307989_1000238_pt1 | contig 39364 bp, 32 predicted proteins | sample EllFjometagen185_FD_203164 | JGI IMG/M metagenome (GOLD analysis project Ga0307989, IMG submission 203164) | Marine microbial communities from Ellis Fjord, Antarctic Ocean - #185 | ecosystem: Environmental > Aquatic > Marine > Unclassified | place: Southern Ocean | collected 2014-10-08 | reverse complement strand
AAATTTGGCTTTTTCGAGGGGTCTCTTTACCATTCGTTAGGTTGATTTTTTGAATCCTCGTACGATATTTGAGTCCGAGTTTTTCCCGAGATCGAAAAAATGACTTTTCGGAGTGGACTCATATATTATTCTAGAATCGTTAAATGATTTCAGATATTCATTTTGACTAAAAGCCTATCGGAAAACATTTTATCAATCGAAAACTTCTTGCTGAAAATGAACGAATTAGGCTAATTATTGAAGATATAGGGAACTATTCCTAAAAAAGATTAGCACCATATGTGAAGTTCTTTTTTTTTGACTAAACTTTTTGTACCCAATTGATGGCAAAGTATATGGATAAAGCGTCAAGAATTTATATAGCAGGACATCGCGGGCTTGTTGGATCAGCAATATTAAGATACCTGAAAAATATGGGGTATCAAAATTTAATCTGTAAAACCCGAGTCGAGTTAAATTTATTGGATTCATCCGCCGTTGAAAGATTTTTTGCTGAAGAAAAGCCTGAATACGTGTTTCTTGCAGCAGCTAAAGTCGGAGGAATCCATGCAAACAGTACATATCCAGCAGAATTTATTTATGAAAACCTGACGATCCAGTCAAATATAATACATCAGTCTTATAAAAATCAGGTAAAAAAACTTCTCTTTCTAGGTAGTTCATGTATTTATCCTAAACTGTGCCCTCAACCGATCAAAGAGGCGTATTTGCTCTCTGATTATCTGGAATCGACTAATGAGGCTTATGCCGTCGCGAAAATTGCAGGCATAAAAATGTGTCAAAGTTATAATCAGCAATATGGAACCAATTTTATTTCTGTAATGCCGACAAATCTTTATGGGATTAATGACAACTATCATCCAGAAAACTCACATGTGCTACCGGCACTAATCAGTCGATTTCATACGAGTAAGATGACTCAGGCAAAGGAGATAGAAATCTGGGGCTCAGGAACTCCAAAAAGAGAATTTCTTTATGTGGACGATCTGGCAGATGCATGTTTTTTTCTCATGATGAACTATAATAATTCAGAAATTATCAATGTGGGGAGTGGTAAAGAAATTACCATCCGGGAACTTGCCATGACAGTGGGTGATGCTATTGGATATTCTGTTCCTCTAAAATTTAATTCTGACAAACCCGATGGTACCCCTAGAAAAATACTTGATGTAAGTCGAATTAATAAACTAGGGTGGCATGCCAAGACCTCCTTGAAAGAAGGAATAAAGTTAGCTTACGATTGGTACAAAAGTACGCTCTAAACAATTTGTTTTACTTGGTTTCACTCATCTTTTATAGATTGTACTTATAAAAAGCTGAAGGACCTGATTTACCCTCTTCAATTTGTAACTATTCACCACTTCTAAAATATAGCAGGCAAAAGCCATGTCTCTGGTGGTGCTTGAGGGAAGTTAAGCGACAGCCTTGAGCGAGGGCAGCAGCGGAGAAATGGCGGATTTAAACAATTAGTACCTTACAAGTTGTTTTCTGCGTCTTTTCAGCAGGAAGTAATTTATAAGGTACTTATCCTGAAAGGGTTCAGTAGCAAGCAACTCATAAGGCACTTATCCAGTTTATCTGGGCTAGGGTGAATAGTTAGTACAATTTAACCTTTTAAACGTTAATTCATTATATCAACTACCTAAATAATGAAATATATAAGCACACGCGGACAATCAGAAACTAGAACCTTTGTTCAGGCCGTTATTGAGGGCCTATCCAGAGATGGCGGACTCTTAATCCCCGAACGAATTCCCGATCTTTCTGATCAATTGACGACATTGAAGAATCTTTCATATCCGAAACTGGCTCTGGAGATTTTTAAGCCTTACATCGAAGATGAGTTCTCTATAGAAACAATAGAAAGACTGGTTAATCAAAGTTATTCAGTTTTTACGACTCCTGAAGTCACTCCGATTCGGTTTACAGATTCTGTTGCAATATTGGAGCTGTTTCATGGTCCGACGTTGGCGTTTAAAGATATCGCGTTACAATTTCTCGGAAATCTCTTCGAAGAGATTCTGAAAAAAGATAAAAACCCCTTAAACATCTTAGGCGCAACATCAGGAGATACTGGTAGTGCGGCTATTCACGGTGTTAGAGGAAAGGATGGAATCACAATTTTTATGCTTCATCCCAAAGGGAAAATCAGTCCCATTCAAGAAAAACAGATGACAACGGTTTTGGACGATAACGTTGTGAATATTGCTATTGAAGGAACGTTTGATGATGCCCAGAGAATTGTGAAGGATATATTTACAGATCTTGATTTTAAAGACCAATATCATTTAGGGGCTGTAAATTCAATAAATTGGGCAAGAGTAATGGCACAAATTGTCTACTATTTCTACGCTGCTTTTCAGTTTCAGAAAAAATATCCGAATCAACCGATTGTATTTTCAGTTCCAACTGGAAATTTTGGTGATATTTATGCGGGTTATCTGGCCAAAAAAATGGGCTTGCCAATTGAGAAGTTGATTCTGGCAACCAATGAAAATGATATCCTTTTTCGAGTAATCAATTCAGGTATCTATAAAATTGGAAATGTTGCTGAGACATACAGCCCCTCAATGGATATTCAGGTATCCAGTAATTTTGAACGATTTTTATTTGATACCTTTGGGAAAGATGGAGATTTGATTCAAGAAAAGATGGATAGCCTCTCCCAGACATCAGAGTTTCAACTCTCTCAAGAACAGGTTCAATCTGTTCAGAAAGAGCTTTTGGCCGTTCGAATAGACAATGATCAAACTCTGAAAACCATTAAAAAATATTATGATCAAGGAATTTTAATGGATCCCCATACCGCGGTTGGTGTTGCTGCGGCTGAAAGTAGCAGCTATAAGCATGTGATTTGTCTTTCCACCGCTCATCCGGCAAAATTCAGTGAGGCTGTCATAAAAGCAACCGGTGAGGATGCAGAAAAACCGGCCTCTCTTGAGGGGATTCTGGAACAGGAGTCCAGATGTCTCACCTGCAGTCAGGATAAAGATGCTGTAAAAAAAATTATTATTGAAAAACTCAAGTCAATTAAATAGAAAACATAAATCAGGGACTCTTTATTAATGAATCCCGATTTTCAAAAGGATCAGGACTTACAAAAATCTTGTCCAGGCATAATCCCATTGCCGGAGCAGTTGCTCCTGCATCTATTCTGATTCCGGATTGTAGAGCCTTTTTGATAATTCCCTCCTTAGCTCTTCCTCTCCCAATATCAATTAAGGTTCCGACCATAATCCTGACCATATTTTTGAGAAATCCTGAACCCTCAACAGTGATCGTAATTATGGAGGTTTGGGGGGACTGTTTTCTGGAAATACGAAAATCATGGATTGTCTTCACCGGACTACTTTGTTGACATCTTCTCCCTCTAAATGCTGAGAAATCATGAGTCCCTATAAAATATTGACACGCATTTTCCATTTCATCATAATCCAGCGGTTTTTTAACCCAGAGTTGATACTGTCTGTCTTTTAACGGTTTGATACGGGAATTAAAAATTTGATAGAGATACCTTTTTCCTGAATTTGTATGTTTAATTCTGTAATCACCTGAAACTTCTGCAATATCTGTAATTGCAATATCATCCGGAAGCAGTGAATTGGCACTAACAATCAATCTAGCAAGGGGGATTGTATCAGGAATAAAAATATTAGCGATTTGACATGAAGCATGGACACCCGAATCGGTTCGACTACAGCCTGAGACACTAACCGGAAATTGACAGATAATTCGGAGTACTTTATTGATAACTTTTTGAACCGTCGGTACATTGGGTTGAATTTGCCAACCGTTGTAGCGAGTTCCTTCGTATTCAATTTTAATGAGTATGTTCTTCAAAAATTCCAGCCGTATCGTGAGATCTTTTTTCAATATGAGAATGGATTCCAACTAAAGTAGATATCATTAGCTGGAATCTTAGAACTTATAAAACGCTATCAACCATCTTACGGATTTTTCCAGGGTCAGCCCCGACCATCATTTCTTTCTGCTCTCCATTTTGGAATAAAATGAGCGTTGGAATACTACGTACAGCAAATTTTGAAGCATTTTCTGTGTGTTTATCGACATCCAATTTAGCAATCGTTAATTTGCCAACCGTTTCATTTGCCAGTTCTTCCAAAAAGGGCGCAATCATTTTACAAGGACCACACCATTCAGCCCAGAAATCGACTAAAACTGGTTGATCACTATTCAGTACTTTTTCATCAAATTCTGCATCGGTTAGTACAACGATATTTTCGCTTGCCATTTTTTTCCTTGTTAGGAGTATTAATTGAAAAATAATTCCTGGTTCACCCTTGTACTCATAACGTCTGATGAAACCTGGTCATTGAAAATATGAATCCTTTGATAAGGTATAATATCCGGAACCCATAAAACAATAAATTGACATCGCTCAGTTTTGTTGATTGTTTATATTTCCTGATTTAGCAACATCGCTCGTCTCAATTGATAACATGGTTATTTATAATTTTTCTACCTATTTTTTCTCTTTTTTAATGCACCTTCCAACACTTCCTGCTTTACAAACGGATCCATCTGTCCAGATAGCACCGCTAAAATTGGCTCCCGATATGTTTGCATCTGTTAAAATAGCATTATAAAGTGTCGCTTTTTGAAATTTTGCCAAAATGAGGTTTGATCCTGTTAAATCCACATTACTTAAATCCTGCCCGGAAAACCCCGCATGGTATAAATCGCAACGTCGACAAATTCTTGTCATTAGCAGCCTTGTATACTCGCTTTTATTATATGCGAAACCGGTGTGTGGGTTTTGTGAGAAAATCAGCAAAAAAATAACTAACAATATTGATTTTACTATTATTTTACTCATAATATCTAGTAGTTAATTAAGGATTTTTACCAAGTTAAATTATTTACTGGATAGTAGAATCTTCAATATTGAGTTTAAGTGAAACTATAAAATTAAGAACAGCTATTTTTGAACAATTTGTTTTCATTATTATATTCCTTAAAACATATTTATTACCATAGCGATGACGAAATTATTTTACAAACAAGGTTGACGATTTATTTTGTATTTTTGTATTAAAAATTCTATCGGAGATCAATAATTAAACCTATTTTTGGATTGATTATCTTGACCGATATAATGATCCTTATTAAAATATGTATTGTATATAAGCTGTAACAGCAACGAATTACACATTTAATCTTTTCAACCGAATTATAATAAGGATTATACAAAGCGGTAAGAGTAAAAATAGAGGAACAGAAGAAAATGCCAATTTACGAATATATTTGCGAAGAATGTCACGAAGAGATTGAGGTTATTCAGAAAATTTCAGAAGAACCACTCCATGAATGTCCTTCCTGCCATAAAAATTCTTTAAAGAAAAAGACATCCATGTCAGCATTCCATCTGAAAGGTGGAGGATGGTATAAAGATGGATATGGAGCGTCAAAAGCTGATAATAGTACAAAGCCGAGTACACCGGATAATTCGAAAAAAGATTCATCCAGTTCGGCAACAACCGCTACCAGTACAGAAACCAAATCTTCTACGGATAGCGCCAGTAGTAGTAGTAGTAGTAGTAGTAGTAGTAGTAGTAGTAGTAGTAGTAGTAGTAGTAGTAGTAGTAGTAGTAGTAGTAGTAGTAGTAGTAGTAGTAGTAGTAAAGTACCTTCAGAGACCAGCTCTAAAAAGGCTTCTTAGGGAAAATTGTAAACCTTCAAATTGCACCTTATTACTGAAAACAATTTGAAGGCTTCAATGGTTTCTATTTTCCCAGATTCTGGATTTTACTTTCGAGTGCTTGTTTGAACTGATCCCAGCCACTTGGATTTGTGCCGCCGCACTGTGCAACGTTTGGACTACCCCCGCCACGCCCTGCAATTAATGGTGACAACTCTTTAATCAATTGACCTGCATTCAGTACTTTTGTTAGATCTTTAGTTATTGATAATATTACAGATATCTTTTCATTATCAATTGATTTACTTAACAAAATAACACCCGATTTCATATTTTTTTGTAAAACTGAAGATTGGGATTTCAAATCGACATCTTTATCCACTTCTTGAAACAGCGTTTTAATATCTCCAATCAATTTAATATTTGAAAGTGCTTTTTCAGCAGCAGCCATTTGGCACTCTAATGTAAGCTGTTCAATTTGCTTATCTTTCTCTTTAGATTGCAGACTCATCTGCTCAATTCTCTCTTTCACCTCAGACATCGGAACTTTCAGTTTTTGCGCAATACTATCAAGATTTTCAATATTCTTTTGAACAAATTCCAGCGCAGATTTTCCGGAAACAGCTTCAATTCTTCTGATACCGGATGCGATACTCTCTTCAGAGATAATTTTAAATAGACCAATATTACCGGTTCTGGAGGTATGACAACCGCCACACAATTCTTTACTGGCTGATCCGGCAGTTATCACTCTGACTTCATCACCGTATTTTTCTCCAAAAATTGCCATGGCTCCTGTTTGGGTTGCATCATCAAAAGACATTTCTTCAGAAACAACTTCCTCGTTTTCAAGAATCAGACGATTGACAAAATTCTCTACATCCAAAATCTGTTCTTTAGATACGGATGTATAATGACTAAAATCAAATCGAAGTTTTTCTGAATTGACCAATGAACCTGCTTGTTTGACATGATCTCCAATTACGGTCCTTAACGCTGCTTGTAAAAGATGAGTAGCAGTGTGATTGCATTCAATTTGTTTTCGATCCTGCTCAACGATTTTAACCCGAATAGGACAGTCCGCTTTCAGTGTTACTTTGGATTGGGTTGTACTCACCACAGTTCCATGGGAAATAATTAATCCTGCAACAGGGCTCTGGGTATCTGAAACCACGATCCGGAATTCCTCATGAATGATTTCTCCTTTGTCACCGACTTGACCACCTTGTTCGGCATAAAACGGTGTTTCTTTGATGATGACTTCAACCGTATCACCCTGTGTGATTTCCGGGGATACATTTCCATTAACCAGTACAGCTGTTAATGTTGTTTCAATATTTCGGCAATCATAGCCAACAAACTTATTTCCCTGATTCTTTGCAAGTATATCGAGATAGACCTCACTGACTTTTAAATCAAATTTTTTCCCTTCTTGCGCTGACTTGGCTCTTTGTCGCTGCTCTTCCATTGACGCATTGAAAGCAGCATAATTATAACTCAAGCCATGATCCTGCAATATATCATCAGCAAGATCTGCAGGAAATCCGTATGTATCATACAATTTAAAGATTTCTTCTCCATCTGCCTCCGTTCTATTTGCAGACTTGATTTCGTCAATCAACTCACTCAGGATTTTTAGCCCCTGATTCAGTGTAGAGCTGAATCTTTTCTCTTCCTGGTCTATAATAATTTTTATATACGGTGTAGCTTCTGCAATCTCCGGATATGCTTCTGACATCATCGGAACGAAATCATCAACCAGATCAGCAAAAAATCCCGGATGATATCCCAATTCTTTCCCATGACGTGCTGCTCGGCGAATTATTCTTTTTAATACATAGCCTCTGCCTTCATTAGAAGGATTAACACCATCTGCAATCAGAAATACCACGGCTCGAATATGATCTGAAATCACTCTGGCTGAAACCTCTGACTCATTATCAGAACCTTGTGGATCGGGCGCATCTTTTAAAACTTTTTCCACCAGCCCGCAAAGCAAATCAGAACCATAGTTAGTCTTTTCGTTTTGTACAACAGATGTAATCCTTTCAATGCCCATACCGGTATCAATACTAGGTTTAGGAAGCGGATTTAAAGTACCATCTTTTTCTCTGTTGTACTGCATAAATACAAGGTTCCAAATTTCAAGAAACGTTCCATCATCATCTTCGAGACATTGTTGAACTGACTTCCCCGCTGGAACTGGATTTAATTCATAGTGTATCTCTGAGCAAGGTCCGCAGGGACCTGTATCACCCATTGACCAAAAATTCTCTTTTTCTCCCAGGCGGCCAATATTGTCTTTTGAGACTCCAATTTCGTCATGCCAGATATCAAAAGCATCCTGATCATCTTCAAAAACTGAAACAACCAGCTTATCAGCTGGAACTTTAAGTATGACGGTCAAATATTCCCATGCATATGAAATGGCTTCTTTTTTAAAATAGTCACCAAAAGAAAAATTCCCTAACATTTCAAAAAAAGTATGATGTCGATCTGTTCGACCCACATTTTCAAGATCATTATGCTTTCCACCAGCCCTCATTACTTTTTGGGAGGTAACAGCTCTTGAATGCTCCGGCTTTTCATTTCCTAAAAAATAGTCCTTAAACTGATTCATACCTGCATTTGTAAATAGGATAGTCGGATCATTATGCGGAACCAGAGAGGAACTTCGTATATGTTTATGATCTTTTGATTCGAAATACTGGATAAAGGACTTCCTAATTTCGTTGCCTGTTATGGCCATTGATGACTCCAAAGTAAAGTTTTACAACGGTTATTTTTTTTGCAGATAGTTCAATTAAAAATCATTAGAACGAGCAAGAATTTTACGTTGATATTAGTATAATTGGCTCAGGTAAATAAAAAACTAAATCTTTACGGATGAATCAATTAATATTATCACAAAATCAGTATAGTGAGCCGATAGAGACAAAGACTTGCCAAAAATGCATATCGTTTTATAATGTAATCTAATTTTTTATCAAAACTGAAAGAAATCATCCAGTATAAAACTCAGGGAAACACGGTTTGAATTTGTTTTTCTGATGATTTGTAAAATGGAATGTTTAGGAAAGAATCAACAAAAATCGGAAATCCTCACAATGACAAATGGATCCAAAACGGTATTTTTAGATAGAGATGGTGTTCTGATACATGATGTCCACTACCTCTCGGACTTGAAACAAATCGAATTTTTTTCTGATGTCCCTGACGGATTAAGGAAGCTAAAGAATAAAGGGTATCAGTTAATTATGATTACAAATCAGTCTGGTGTTGCAAGGGGATATTTTGATGAGTCCTTTGTTTTAGAATCCTTCCAGTATATCAACCGAATCTTGAAGCAAGCAGATGCGGAATTAGACATGATGTATTTCTGCCCCCATCATCCAGATGGATATCCACCCTTAAATATAGTTTGCGACTGCAGAAAACCTGCTACCGGTATGATCAGGAAAGCGACAAAAGAGTTTAAGGTTGACAATGAAAAATCATATATGATTGGTGATAAATATTGTGATATTGAACTTGCAGCCAATGCCCATATAAAAGGAATTCATCTGGCAACCGGATATGGCAAAGAACATTCAAAGAAAGTTATGGAAAAATTTCCGAAAACTCCATATCTCAATACATTTTCTGAGGCTGTTGAATATATCCTTTTATCTGATTAACTGATGGGTTCTTATTGAACGATTACCCAGTGAAAATAAAACGGCTTTAAATGCAAGCCTACACCCTCTCTAATCCTATCTACCCGGGGAAATTCAAATCAATATCCACGGTATCTACTTGCAATCTAAAAGAATGTGGCTTAGTATCTTTTTTATTCCTAACAAATTCACATGTTTAGAACAGAAATATATTGAATAATTCACCTTTTTCAATAATAGTTCGTTTTAATTGTACAGTATATACTGGTTGCAGAAATACTTTGAGATCAGGACTTTTCACTATAATATTCCGTACGGCATTCTTCAGAACAAAAAACCTGTCCTTTTTGACGAATCACGAGATCTTTATCAATATATTTTTCGCAATTCGCGCACTGTTCTAGTGTATCAGGATGATTAATTTCTCTCGGAGGATTAAATCGATTTGATATCAGATAGATTCCATTTTTTGCAACTTTGAATACCAGGTATCCAAGTAATAGATAGAGCAAATATTTTATCATTTCATTTTAGTCTATTAGGCGTTTATCAATTTTACAGTTTGATCAATATAATAATTTTAGTCTACCAAGATGAATGATCCGCGTAAAGAATCTCCAGCTAAATCCAGTTCTTTTTGGCATTTGGGAAATCAATTAGATCTTCCTTCATGGAAAAACCTGATATCTCTTCCAGAGTCAGAAAAAGACCACGCACCATTAGAAATAAAGCTTGAAAGGGAATTGGGATTTACCTATTTAAAAAGCTATGAATCGGAGATATCACTAACTAAAGTTTTTGTGTCAGATCGAACAAATCTAATTCGACTTTGTAAAATTCTGCCATTTCTTTTTGACCAATATGAATTATATCTGTGTGCAGATCACCTGATACAACAAAGACTTTTATCACTGGAAAAATCCGATCTTTTTCATGGAGAGAATAAAGCAACCCATAATCTCTATTTTTTATTGGAAAATGCAGCCCGATTAAATGCTTCTGATATTCATCTTGAGAGTCTTCCGGAAAAAAAGCAGGTTAGAATCAGAGTTGATGGTAAACTTCATCATTTCGATTTACCTGAAGATATCGACGAAGGACTGTTTTCAAAGATCAAACTTAATGCAGGAATGGATATTGCGAAAAAACGTACCCCACAGGATGGACATTTTCCGTTTATTACCGATCTGGGAAAACGCTACGATTTAAGAGTTTCTACCGTACCAGGAGTTAATGGGGAAAAAGTTGTGATCCGATTACTACCATCAGCTTCTGTCCAGTTTTCAATGAAGGAAATGGGTTTTAATCACACACAAGCGTTAATAATCAAAAAAAACCTGGTTTCAAAAACAGGAATGATCCTTTTTACCGGTCCCACCGGTTCAGGAAAGACAACATCACTATACGCAATTTTAAGAGAATTAATTTCAGAATCATTAAACATATTAACTATCGAAGACCCGGTTGAATACCGTATCAATAGTATTACACAAGTCGAAGTTAATGAGTTGGCAGGGATCTCTTTTTCTTCAGCATTAAGATCGTTCCTACGCCAAGACCCGGATGTAATTTTAATAGGTGAAATTCGTGACCACGAAACAGCCCAGATAGCATCCAGAGCTGCACAAACAGGGCATTTAGTGTTATCAACGCTTCATAGTAACAATGTTTTTGAAGCGATTCATCGCTTAAAGACACTTGGTGTTGAAGGTGATGATATTGCAACCTCATTGAAGTTAATTGTATCCCAAAGACTTATTTCAAATATCTGTAATTGTGGAAAACATCCAGAATGTCCTGACTGTAGAGGAAAGGGAATTAAAGGGAGAATACCATTAATGGAAATACTTGAGATCTCCCCAGCGATTCAAAAAATGCTCTCATTTGGAGAATCAATCACTGAAATAGAACGCCAATCAATGAATGAAGGCTATGTCTCTTTGAGACAAAACGGTGAAAAATTAGCCAATGAACAACAGATTTCATTATTGGATCTTGATGAGATTTGTCCTCGTTGAACTTATATTATAGATAAAAATGTCGATCAATTTGAGAACCCGACAAAACTTTGTATGGCATGGAATGACACTCGGGGGGGTTATCAAACAAGGTATCCTTGAGAACTGCACAAAACCTGAAGCCTTAAAAAAACTGAATGATGAAGGTCGATATAAACTCAATCTTCAATCGGTATCTGGAAAACATCTTCTCAAATCACTCACGAATAAAGAGATACTGGATTTTATTGACCCACTTTTATTAATGCTGGAATCAGGGGTGTCCTTAATTGAATCTTTAAACTTGATGCTCAATGAAAAAAAATCAATTAAAACACAGTATATCTATTGTAAAATTAGAGAATCTCTGCAAGGCGGAAAATCATTGACAGAAAGTTTCGAAGAGTTATCCCCGCTTTTTTCTGATTTTTTCATATCAATGATTGGACTCTGTGAGAAAACAGGAAAATTAAGGGAAGGACTTTTCTCCTTAAAACATTTCTTTGATTCCCAGGAAAAACAGCGTCAAGTTCTCGAAAAAACAATTCGTTACCCTAAAATAATTTTAGGAATCACCCTTTTTATCACATTGGGAATTATCATCTTTGTGATTCCTATGTTTAAAAATATCTATCAGTTATTTAAAGGTGAACTACCGATAATCACCCGTGCAATGGTCTTTGCATCAGAATTTATCAGACAAAACAGTTTGGAAATCATACTCACTATCTGTGCTTTATATTTATGGATAAACATTCCCACAGTTCAAAGAGTGAACCCACTTTTTTTTCTAATTCGACAATTCAAGCGTTTTCTCAGCACAAAGGACGATTCATTTTTGTACGCCCATTCCATGAAAATCTTATTGGAAAGCGGACAATCAGTGAAATTAGCTACCAGACAAGCGGCAGGTTGTTTATCATCCAAAAATCGGAAACATGGCCAACAGGTTTATGAACTCTTAAACAGCGGATTGAGTCTTTCTGAAGCATTTGAAAGTATTCCCTGGTTTCCCATGATTTTCCAGAATTGTCTCTCTTCTGCTGAAAAGGCGGGTGTTTTACAATTGGGTTTTGAGCAGGTATTTAATCATATCAGTAAACAACGGGATCTTAGATTTGAAAAATGGAGTAAAATTCTGGAACCCGGTTTAATGATATTTTTAGGAAGTATTATAATGGTATTGTTGCTTGCAATCTATCTGCCTATATTTGATCTGGGGAATCAGTTATAGATTCTGGAGTGGCTTTATATAGCCTAGCCTGGCAGTGTTTGATAAGTATCTTAACAAATAATTTTCTGTTGAAAAAATGCAGAGTATAAATTATGAGGTACTAATTATCAATAATGTCCGGTTAGGTCAGTGTAACAGCTGAAAAGGGATCTCTGAATCAGTAGTGTCCGGTTAGGTTAATGCAAAAGCTGGAATGAGATCCCTGAATCGTGCTTATAAGAATTAAAATAGAGATTCTTAGCGAAGCACAGCGAAAATAAGCCTTATTTGAAGTGAGTGAGAAGCGAAACTTGCAGCTTTGAAGGAACGAGTTTGCCGGTTTTTCGCGAAGCAAGCTTAGAAATTCTTCAAATTCATATACAAAGAGTCAGTGATTACATTTCGGTGACTAAGTTGCTAATATCTAAGCGGACATTACTGAATAATAGCTGAATTTTTCAGGGTTTTCGTTCAGGCACTATTTATCACCCTGAAACAGGTCTGTGAACCTTGGTATCTAAAAATATTTATAAAAATCTGATGAATAAATTTACTTTTAACTGTTTTTCGGTATAGAAACGGATCACATTTCAAAAAGCTAACTGATAAGATGAAGAGGATATTATATAAATATTGTAAACGATTAAATTGTTTTACATATATTCTGATTCATTGTTTCATAATTTCGATAACAACACTTCAGTGTGTTGCACAAGAAAAAGACTCGGTTAAAAATAATCCATTTAAATTCCCAATTTTATTGTTTCGTAATGGAGAGTACCATCGATCAATTTCAGAAATTATGAAACTGCAGTATCAATATCCCCTTGAATCAAAAAAGTATTCGTTTGATCTCTATTTATTGAAAAATTACTATTATCTTAGTGATTTTAATAATGCTGCAAAATCAGGGCAACGAATATTCTCAGATATAGAAACAAAATACAAAAGTCAGATTCTTCATGAATCAGCTCTATTTTATACCAAGACACTATTGGATTTGAACAAAATAGAGTTGGCAGAAAAAGTCTGGAAAACGCATTGGAATCAATATAATCCCTTTCCCCAAGCTAATCTGGAAAATTATCCAGAGTTATTGGATCCTGTTAAGGCTGATTTATATTCTTCATTTCTGCCCGGTTCAGGATTATTTTATAGTGGTGAGTATCAGAAGGGAATAGTTTCTTTTTTTGTTAATGCAATCTTTATTACCGGGGCGTATTCTTATATGAAGCAGAACGATTATGGAATTGCAGGTGTCTTGATGTTTTTTGAATTAGGGTGGTATTTCGGTGGTAAAACCGCCTCGATTGAAGCCGTTGAAAAACACAATACATCTATAAAAAAACAATACTATAATCGCTGGTTTTCAGATAATCTAAACGCCCATTTTGAATAGGTTTTCATATCAAACTGTTTTCTACACACCCAATTGATTGAAATGGGTAAATGAACAAAAAGTTTTATAGACAACGTAAACCAAATATCCAAAAATAGTTAACATAATCAAATATAAAAACTAAAAATAATCAATAATGTCCGGTTAGGTTAATGCAAGAACTGGAACGGGATTCCTGGATCGTGCTTATAAGAATCAGGGATTCCATTTCAGTGAATGTTCTGCAAAAACCTAACCGGATATTAATGAAAAATAATAGACTATAGAAAAATGAAACCAATTAAAAAATCAAAAAAACTCGACAATGTTTGTTATGAAATTCGAGGACCCGTTCTGGAAGAAGCAAAAAGACTTGAAAGTCAGGGGAGCAAGATCTTAAAATTGAATATTGGTAATCCAGCTCCTTTTGGATTTGAAGCTCCCGATGATATTGTCAGGGATTTAATAAAAAACCTGCCCACTTCTCAGGGATATTCAGACTCCAAAGGACTTTATTCCGCAAGAAAAGCGATTGTTCACTACACTCAAGAAAGAGGAATATCTAATGTCACTGTCGAAGATATTTATCTTGGAAATGGTGTTAGTGAGCTCATTGTGATGTCTATGCAGGCACTTTTAAATAATGAAGATGAAGTCCTGATTCCTGCTCCTGATTATCCCCTTTGGACAGCGGCAGTGAGTTTAGCTGGAGGAAAGGCAGTTCATTACACTTGTGATGAAGAGGCCGACTGGTATCCAGATCTTCAGGATATTGAGAAAAAAGTAAGCAATAAAACCAAAGGGATTGTGGTGATTAATCCTAATAATCCTACTGGTTCTGTTTATCCAGATGAGATTCTGGAAGGTATCATTAAGATCGCCAGAAAACATGATCTGATTATCTATTCCGATGAAATCTATGATAAAATTCTATATGATAGTACCAAACATACGGCTATGGCATCTTTAGCTGATGACTTGGTATTTGTCAGTTTTGGAGGACTGTCTAAAACATATCGGGTTGCTGGATACCGATCCGGTTGGATGATTATCAGCGGTCAAAAAGGTAGAGCCAAGGAATATATCGAAGGTATTGATATCCTTGCGTCAATGCGTCTTTGTGCCAATGTCCCCGCTCAACATGCAATTCAAACAGCTCTGGGAGGTTACCAGACAATTAACGACCTGGTAAAACCTGATGGTCGATTGGCTATTCAAAGAGATAAAGCCTTTGAACTGATTACAAAAATACCGGGGGTCAGCTGTGTAAAACCCAAGGGTGCAATGTATCTTTTTCCTAAACTTGATCCGGATATTTATCCAATTAAGAATGATGAACAATTTGTTTTAGATCTGCTGATCCAAAAAAAGGTGCTGATTGTTCAAGGAACTGCCTTCAGTTTTCCAACACACGATCACTTCAGGTTGGTTTTTCTTCCCTATCCCACTGAGTTAGAAACGGCAATTAATGGAATTGCCGATTTCCTAAAGAAGTATCGTCAATAGTATTTTATTTTCGTGGTTGTTGAAAATTAATTGAATTTTAACAACCACGAAAACCTCACAACCTTTCCAAAAAGCTACGGATTAAAATCAGTATGAATGCAACTACGAATAAAAAGGTTTTATTAATCACCCCTCCACTCACACAAATAAACACTCCCTATCCTGCAACTGCCTATTTGAAAGGTTTTTTAAATGAAAGAGATATTGAGTCTTTTCAAATTGATCTAGGTATAGAACTGGTCCTGGAAGTTTTTTCGGAAAAAGGTCTTAAACGGATTTTTGATTATGCCAAGGCAGATACCACCGGTTATTCAGATCATGCAAAACGGGTTTTAGCACTGGAAGAGGAATATCTCAAAACAATCAATTCTGTTATTCGTTTTTTACAGAACAGTGATTCCACTCTTGCTTATCGAATCTGTAACACCCCCTTTCTGCCAGAAGGTTATCGTTTTAATCATATTGAAAACATTGATGAGGCCTTTGGATATTTAGGATTACAGGATCGCGCCCGATACTTGTCAACTCTGTATTTGGACGAAATTTCTGATTTTATAAAAGAGACTGTTTCTGAAAACTTCGGATTTAGCAAATATGCAGAAAGAATTGCATTATCTGCAACAAGTTTTCAAAAAATTGAAGAGGTAATCAACAGCGACAACACAATTATTGATGAAATGCTGTTCGAAACCCTGCGACGTCATCTCAGTATTCACCAACCTGATCTGATAGGTTTTACTATTCCATTCCCAGGCTGTTTGTATGGCGCTCTTCAATGTTGTCGTTTGATAAAAAATGAGTACCCAACAATTAAGACATCCTTTGGGGGAGGATATGTCAGCACTGAGCTAAGAGCACTGAAGAATAAACAAATATTCAAGTATGTTGACTTTATTGTTTTAGATGATGGCGAACGACCCTTTCTTCAAATCATAGATTTTATCAGACAAAATGACGATACCTCAAAATTAAAAAAAACCTTCTATCTTCATGACAATGCTGTTCGGTTTTATGACAATTCATCCCTAAACGACTTTAACATGACCGATATTGGGACTCCTGATTATAGTGACCTGCACTTAAGTAAATATCTCTCAGTTTTGGAAATTGCCAATCCAATGCATAGACTTTGGAATGACGGGCGCTGGAATAAGATGACAATTTCGCATGGTTGTTATTGGAAACGTTGCGCTTTTTGTGATGTATCCCTGGATTATATCAACCGGTTTGAGACGCTACCCGCAAATGCAACAGTTGATAAAATAGAAAAGATAATTGAAGCTACGGGACAAACAGGCTTTCATTTCACTGATGAAGCTGCATCACCGACTGTTTTAAAAGAAATCGCCCTGGAATTACTTAAACGCAATGTATCAATTACCTGGTGGACAAATATCAGATTTGAAAAACGATTTACTAAAGATTTATGCCAATTATTATCAGCTGCCGGTTGTATTGCAGTAGCAGGTGGTTTGGAGGTCGCTTCTGATCGTTTATTGAAAAAAATGCGAAAAGGAATCTCAATTTCTCAAGCTGCCAATACCGCGTTTAACTTTAATTCTTCAGGAATTCTTGTTCATGCATATCTGATGTACGGATTTCCCTCTGAAACCGTTCAGGAAACCATAGATTCACTTGAAATTGTACGGCAGTTTTTCGATATGGATTGTATACAATCCGGTTTTTGGCATCGATTCACGTTAACGGCTCATAGTCCAATGGGATTAAATCCTGATGACTATGGTATTAAAATTACCGGTCCTGAAAAAGGTGATTTTGCATTCAATGATTTGACCCATACTGATTCATCAGGAATCAATCATGATCAATTTTCTTATGGATTGGAAAAAGCATTATTTAATTTCATGCATAACATCGGTATAGAGTATGAAGTCGATTTTTGGTTTGACTTTGATATACCTCATTCAACGATTAAAAAAGACTATGTGCGTCACCAAATCGATTTACAGCCTAAAAAAATAGTTTTTGTTGATTCTAAACAGTTATATTGGTTACATTCATCACCTGCCGTATCCATCATTAAGAAGAAAATTCAGGGCAAAACGGCCCGAAAAGCCACTCTAAATTTTCATAGTCAAAAAGATATTTTTGAGTTGGAAACAGAAATTAAACTGGGTAAATGGCTGTCTGAGACCCTTTTTTCCAACAGCAATGATAATTATATATTAACAATGGGAGAATTACGTAAAAAATATGAGCATTCTTTTAATCATGATTTTTCAATTTTCTGTGAAAGCCCAACATGGAAGTCCTTGGTAGAAAATGGACTGCTGTTGATATAGACAAATTACTTGATCTTAAGTATACTCATTTAAAAATCATAAATTGAACTATAGATGATTGCTGAATAGCAAAAATAAACAATATTTTTGTATATTCGATTAAAGAAAACGTCTGATTTTATTTTATTAAATTCGTATGACAACTTTATCAATCTATCTTTAACTTAAATAAAAAATCAATATGATAACAGTATTTTAAAATTTGTTATCAAGATTTTATATTTCACTTAGCCAAAAAGAAACGTGAAACGTGTATCACTAACGCCTGCTGTTTTTCATTTATCAGACCGAGTCAATTCAGTAGCTAAAGAGTACTACAAGCAACCCATTGTTCCTCGTGGTCCTGCACTAAAGCCAATTTTGAATCGTATTCAGAAAAAGTTAACCGAACAACTTAACGTTGTTGAAACTCACGATTCTGTGATCTTAACAAGCTCCGGCTCTGGCGCGATTGCGGCTACGGTCGCATCCTGTGTTAATGAAAAAGGAATTCTGGTCATTGCTAACGATGTATATGGGCATCGTCAAGCTGAGTTTTGTAAACAACTGGGAATTCCAACGATATATTACCAACTGGATCCAGGAGTAAAGCCAAAAATCGAAGAGATTGAAAAGCTCGTTCAGGAGCACAAGGTCGGGACTATTGGAATGGTCCACGGATGTACAAGTGTTGGCTTGTTAAACCCGTTAAAAGAGGTCGGCGAACTATCTCATAAACTGGGACTGCGATTGATCGTTGATGCGGTTGCTTCTGTCTTTGTTGAGGAGCTTGAAACTAACGAATGGCATATAGATGCACTCATTTGTTCAACGAATAAAGGGCTTCATTCCAATCCGGACTTGAGTTTCTGTTTAATCAAAAAAGACTATTTTGAAGAAAATGGACAAAAACACGGACTCATTCCATATCTGGATTTATATAAAACCAGGGCCGCCCAAGCTAAAGGGGGACACCCATATACTATAAATATTAGGGCACTGCTTGAATTTGAAGCTGCGTTAGACGATTTTATAGAAAGAGGTGGTTTACCCGGACGAATTAAGATGTATAAAGAACGTCTGAAAATCCTTAGGGATGGTTACGAACGAATTGGATTAAAAACGTTTAGCCAAGAAGGAATGGAGCATCAAAATATTGGAACGGCTCTTTATCTTCCGGAAGGAATCACATATGACAAACTCGCTGCAGAACTAGCCAACTGGGATAATGGTGACGATGAATGCTACGAGATATATTCTGCTCAGGGAGATTTGTCCGATAAGGTCTTTCGCATCTTTAATATGGGTGAATATCCACTCGAAACTTATGAAAGATTTATTAATGCATTAGAACAAAGTATTAAAAAGTTATCCTGATTAAAACAAAGTTTGGAAGGACGAATTTATTCAAAATTTTGTTCTTCCTTCAAAAGCTCTTGCCAGTGTATTTGTATCAGCAAACTCTAAATCACCCCCCGAAGGCATCCCTCTCGCTATTCTTGAGATCAATGGAACTTTGGTGTGTAAAAGGTCCATGAGAAAATGGGCTGTTGCTTCACCTTCCAAAGTCGGGTTAGTGGATATAATGATCTCCTGAATATCAAAATCGCATACCCTTTGTTCCAATTCAGCAATTCGAAGTTTCTCCGGTGTGATTCCCTGTAGAGGAGATATAGCGCCTTGAAGAACATGGTATACACCATCAAAGATATTACTGTTCTCAATCGTGAAAATATTCCGCGGATCTTCGACCACACATATTACTTTTTGGTTTCGTCGAGTATCGGTACAAATTTGACAAACCTCCTGATCAGATATGCCAAAACATCGCGAACAATTAGTGATTCTTTTTCGGGCATTAATGATCGAATCAGCTAAAGCCAAAGCATCATTTTCAGATTTCATCAACAGCGAAAAAGCCAGTCGTTTTGCTGTTTTTTTTCCAATTCCAGGAAGTTTGGCTAATTCGTCAATCAATTGTAATAAAGTTACAGGTAAATTCATTATTTTAATAAATCACCAAAATCAGGTAAGTTCATTCCAGAAAACATATCGGACATTTCACTGGAGACAAGCTCTTTTGCCTGCTTGACTGACTCATTAATCGCTGCACGAATAAGATCTTCCAAAGTTTCGACTTCATTTTTATCAACAATATCAGGATCGATTTTTACTGATAGTGTTTCCAAATTTCCGTTCATTAAAATCTTAACCATCCCACCACCTACACTGACATCAACCTTTTTTGATGCCGCTTCTTCTTTTTTCTTTGCAAGATTTTTTTGCATATCTTTCGCTTTTTCTATCAGATCCTTCATATCCAAACCATTCATCATTTACCTTACTCCTTTAATATTTTAATACTATCAATTATGCTATTGGGAAATAGTTCAAGTACTTTTTTTACTCTGGTATCCTGACTTGCTTTTTTTTTGATTTCCTTCTTTTTTTTTCGATCGGCAATATCTTGCTTATCCTTTAATGATAAGTCTATCCCATCATTACTCTCTCTGAAAATCACTTTTATTGATGGATTAAAAAAAGATCTGGCTGCCTGTTCGATAATCTCTATTTTTTCTGGTGAATAGAGTTTTGAATTTGTATATCCAATAACCAACTCAACTTCATTTAAATCAAGAATTACTGAATTTCTCAATAATGAGACCAGAGAATGATTCGACGTCTTTGCGACATTATTTACAAAGTTTGACCACTGGGATGATTTTTCTTCTTTATCAGCATTAAGAATAGTAGGCATTTCTTCATTATCGACCTTACCATGAGCAGGTGATTCTGATTTACCAGCGTCAGGTTTGATTTCAGGTTCAATAATGGGATGATTGAGATGTTCCGGATACGCCATATTATCAAGTATAACATTTTGTTCATTCCGCTGCGGAAGTTTTATGTCAGCAGGAGTGTTTGCATCCGAATTTTTTGTTTCACCTGTCGTGGAAAACTGATTTGAATTTGGTGAGGAATCTACTGGGATGTAGTTCCCAATTTCCGGTTTGGAGGGTTCGGCAACAAAAGTCGCCGGGTTCTCATCTTTCAGGATTAATTGAAACTGCTTTTTTTTTTTTGTTTTCCTGCGTTTCTTAGAATATCAATGACTTCAGCAACACCTGTGAGTGATTCAACGGAACACATCTGCATTAAAGCCATCTCTATGCAAATTTTTGCCTGGGTGCTTCGTTTAATGTGAGTTTCAGCCTCAAGTAATATATGGAAGTACTTCTGAAGTGTTTCATTGGAAAGCTTTGCGGCTAAACTCTGATAGAGATCGAGTTGCCCCGGCAAAAATTCATGCCATTGCATATTATCTTTACTTATAGCCCTCACCAGACTTAAGTCTTTTACAACCCGCATGAGATCTGTCACCAGTTTGGTTATCGAACGTCCTTTTTCTATCAGGTTATTATACAGACCAATTACCTTTGCCAGGTCTTTTGATACAATTGCTTCCATCAAGCTGTCGATCTCTCTCGCATCATTCAGTCCCAGGACTTTGATGACACGATCATCCTGAATTTCTTCGCTATCAAAGCTGATAAGCATATCGAGCGTCGTCAATGCATCACGCATTCCCCCAGATGAACTCCGTGCAATCAGGTAAAGTGCTGAATCACTGATTTCCATTTTTTCGCCGGTAACCACCTTTCTTAAATATTCGACCATCAATCCAATCGGAATATTTGAAAAATCATAACGTTGACACCTTGATATTACGGTGGTTGGTATTTTATGATGATCCGTTGTGGCTAAAATGAATTTAATATGAGGAGGAGGTTCTTCCAGTGTTTTTAATAGTGCATTAAAAGATTCCGATGTCAACATATGCACTTCATCAATAATATAAGTTTTATATCGACTTTTTGCTGGTGAGAATTTGACATTTTCTCGTAATTCTCTGATATGTTCGATACCTCTATTCGATGCGGCATCGATCTCAACAACGTCTGTAGAAATACCCTGATTAATCTCAATGCAGTTTTCACATTGATTACAGGGTTCAAAATCTATAGGGGATGTGCAGTTTAGGGCTTTGGTAAGAATACGGGCGCAACTGGTTTTACCTGTTCCTCTGGGACCGGTAAACAAAAAAGCATGAGCGACCCTATCAGAACTGATTGCGTTGATGAGTGTTTTCCAAATTGTATCTTGTCCCACGAGATCTTTGAATCTAGCAGGACGAAGTTTTCTGGCAAGTACGAGGTAAGACATATTATCGTTGGAATATTGAAGTTACGTTCAATATTTAGCAGAAAGTAATCAATAAAACAAAAATGACCCGCACACACCTTCCAATACTTAGTGCTGCTTCCTCTCGGATCTGACACGATTCATATTTTTCAATTGTACGGGTCACCAAAATGGCGGAGAGACGGGGATTCGAACCCCGGAAACAGTTACCCATTTACACGCTTTCCAAGCGTGCTCCTTCAACCACTCGGACATCTCTCCAATACTGTTTGCGAATCTTAAATCTGACGAACATTAGGTATGCCGATTAAAACAATATTTTCGTTCACATACCGCCTTAATGGTACACCCGAAGGGATTTGAACCCCTGACCCCCTGTTCCGCAAACAGATGCTCTATCCAACTGAGCTACGGGTGCACTATTCGAATTCTTATTTAATTTGGCGGAGAGACGGGGATTCGAACCCCGGGTACCCATACAGGTACAACAGATTAGCAATCTGCCCCATTCGGCCACTCTGGCATCTCTCCTGCGGTTGTGTAGTCTTCTAAAACGACAGATATTCGGTCTGCAGTTTTATCCCTGAATCTGATAACTTAAAAATACAACTTAAGTTTTTTAAAATGAGTTCAGGTATACGATTAACCTTATGATGATTTTTGGAAGAGGGAGGGGGATTCGAACCCCCGATACTTACGTATAACGGTTTTCAAGACCGCCGGATTCAACCACTCTCCAATCCCTCCGTATCAATATATAATATTACTTGCAAAATTCGATTTCTGTCAAGCCTCCCATGTAGGGAATAAGTGCTTCAGGAATCTTTATTTTTCCATCCGGTTGCTGGTAGTTTTCTAAAATCGCAACAACAGTTCTACCAATCGCAAGACCAGAGCCGTTTAGCGTATGAACAAACTGTGTTTTACCCCCTGCCTTGGGTTTAAATCGTATTCCTGCTCGTCTTGCCTGAAAATCAGTACAATTTGAGCAACTGGATATTTCTCTATAACGCTCTTCGGAAGGAATCCATACTTCAATATCATAACATTTGGCAGCACTGAATCCAATATCGCCAGAACAAAGCGTAATGACTCTATAAGCGAGATTAAGACGTTGCAGGATATCTTCAACATTGATCAGTAATTTTTCAAGCTCTTCAAAAGAATTATCAGGATGAGCCAGTTTTACCAACTCCACCTTATTAAACTGATGCTGGCGAATGTAACCCTTTGTGTCTTTTCCGTAAGAGCCTGCTTCGCTTCGAAAGCAGGGAGTAAAAGCGGTTAAATAGACCGGCAATTGTTCTTCCTTAAGGATTTCACCGCTGTAAATATTGGTCAATGGGACCTCTGCAGTCGGTATCAAGTAGAGTCCTTCTGTCGTCTTGAAAAGATCTGCCTCAAATTTTGGAAGTTGCCCAGTACCTATCAGGCATTGATTGTTCACCAAATACGGGGGTAAAATTTCCAGATAACCATTTTCGTTGGTATGGATATCCAGCATAAAATTCATTAAAGCTCTTTCAAGTTTTGCTGCTGCACCTTTCAATAGGGTAAATCTTGAATGAGCCAGTTTGACTCCCCTGGCTACATCAAAAATCCCCAGCTCCTCTGCCAAATCTGCATGGTGTTTGGGAGTAAAATTAAAAGCAGGTGGTGTCCCCCATTTTTTTACTTCTATATTGTCATCTTCTGTTTTTCCAACCGGAGTATCTTCATGTAAAAGATTTGGGATATTCAGCATGCCTGTCTTTATCCCTTCATCAAGTTCACGAATCCGCTGGTCACCCTGCTTAATTTTTTCACCTAATTCACGAGTCTCAGTGATGAGTGTCTGTTTCTCGTCATTTTCAAGTTTCCCTTTACCAATCAGAGCTGAATTCTTGTTTCGTTTTTGCTTGTTTTTATCAAGATCAAAAATGACATCCCTCTTTTGAGAATCAAAATCCAGAATTTGATTGATGTTGACATCGACATTTCGCCCATCTAAGGATTTTTGAACCTGATCAGGATTATTTCTTAATAATTTTATATCAATCATTTATCATTAAAGTATGTTAATTATTATTAAAACTATTTTGTGGTAAATCAAATACTGATCCTAGTATGAAGACCTTATTACATTATTTTGTTAGTGTTCCACCCATCATTCGAATGAGTACCAAAGGTATAGTAGTGGCTTTTAAGTTACAGGTTTTGATATTATCGTGATTTACAGCAACACTGGATAGATACACTGTCTTTATCTGACTTTAAAATAGATCATTGCCCCGATGACCAATAATGCAATAGCTCTGATGTGACTCTTCCAGATGACTTTGTTATTAACATGTTCAGCATTCATATATTTATCTTCATCTGGAATTTTGGCAAATCCATATTTGATCAAGAAATTATGCCAAACAGAAACTATTCCTGTATTGCTTCTCCGATAGGTAATCATCTGTTGTTGATGATGATGATAGGGTGCCCGGTAAAAGAATCGATTTTTTTCCGCCCATTTCCGTCCTTTTTTTCTCAAAGCAATTTTAAACCAGAACATTTGTATAATGACACTCACCGCCGCAACTACAAAGGTCCCTCCAATTATGGGTAAAAACAGTTCAGCCTTTACAAAAACAAACATGGCACAGACAGCTGACCCCAACCCCAGGGAACCGATATCCCCCATATAGATTGAAGCCGGTGGAGAATTAAATTTTAAAAAGGCAGCGCATGCCGCAATAATTGAAAGCGCAAAAACAGCAACTTCTTTGGTTTCATTAGAAATATAAAGCAGTTTAAGCCTTTCACTCCATTCCAGGTCACCTGCAAGATAAGCTGCCGCAGCAACAAAAACAGTACAGGTTACAATGGGTACTGTTGCCAGTGAATCAAGTCCATCTGAAAGATTTACTGCATTTGCTCCACCTACAATAATACATGCCGCAAATGGGATAAATACGATAGCTGGAAGTTCTAAAATGAATATTTTCACGGGAATCATTGGAATATACATCTGACCATTCAGACCGTCATATGACCAATATAGCATCCCTACAACAAACAACGAAATTATAAATTCCAGCGCTAACCGTACATCACCTCGAATACCATCTGCTTTTTCAGTGTATGATTTCTTCTTTGACTGTCCGGACTCAACTCTTTTTTTATGGATTACCTTTGCAAAATCATCTATTCCACCAATAATAGCAAATGTGGTGATAATAAAGATCAGCGCTAAAGTGAATTGATTAATCCATGCCCAAAGCATTGTCGAGAAAAGAATTACCGGAATGAATACAATCCCCCCCATTATTGGAGTTGCCCCCATGTAGGGACCCGTTGTATTCTGATTTTTGGTAAAATCAGATGTGATGCCCTTTCTGCGAAATAGTCTTATCATCCCAGGTATTAGAAGACTAACTAAAAAATAGGTCGTTAAAAATGTCAAACTACCTCTAAAAACAACCGATTTAAAAATCTGGTAAGGAAGAAAATAATAAAGCAGATCGGCGAGCATTTTTAGTAATTGGCTATAATAATGTTATGTACAAATATGTTATTATTGGTAAATGGTAATAATTGCGACTAACTCATTTTGGCACAATCACTGTCTATATTTTTACCAATAAGTGTTAAAAGGATTTAATTTTCTTTCCTGACCAATGGTTGTGGTTCCCATATGTCCACAATAAACAATCATATCGTCTTTCAACGTCATTAGTTTATTTTTTATAGATGCCATCAAAACATCCATGGATCCACCCGGAAAATCAGTTCTACCGATACTTCCAGCAAAAAGGGTGTCTCCAACAAAAACTTCCTTATCAAAAAGAAAGCAAACACCACCCGGAGAATGACCCGGTGTTTCCAAAACCTTGAAGGAGTATTCACCAAATGTATATGTCTGGGTCGGATCAATATATTCGTCTACTTTCGGAGGCTCTACATTGGGAAAGCCAAAAGCTCTAAGACTTTCTGAAAAAAAGACCGGATCGATATTACTTTGCTCGTCTTTATGCAGTATAAATGGGACGTCTTTTGCTTTCTGAATATCCAATACAGCCCCAACATGATCAAAATGAGCGTGAGTGTTGATAATATATTTCAATGCATACTCTTCCTGATCGATTTCATTTAAAATCTTTTCCGGCTCTCCACCTGGATCAATTATGATTGCCTCACCTGTTTTTTCACAAGCCAGGATGTAGCAATTTGTTCCAATTGGAGCGACCGTTAATGTCTTGATTATCATTTCCGTTCTCTTCTTTTTAATTTTTGATATTTCAAATCTTTATATTCAATGACATACTTCTGGACTTAATTATCTCTCATTAATGGGAATAATATTACATCCCTGATAGTAGTCTGATTTGTTAGAATCATAACCATACGATCAATTCCCATACCCACACCTCCGGTCGGAGGCATTCCGTACTCTATCGCATTTAAAAAGTCTTCATCCATGGGGTGCGTTTCATCCTCTCCACCTCTCCCTCTTTCAACCTGATCCTGAAAGAATTTTCGCTGTAAAACAGGATCATTCAATTCACTGTATGCATTTCCTATTTCCCAAGTATTTATATAGGGTTCAAATCGTTCAACGAGTGTCTTGTTATCCCGATGGACTTTACAAAGGGGCGTTGATTCAATGGGATGATCAGTAATAAAAACCGGCTGGACTAAAAATTCTTCACAATAGGTTTCAAATAACTCAGAAACCGCTAAGCCTCGAATATAGTTTCCTTCCAATTCAACATCCTTTGCTTTTAACAGGGCAACGATTTCATCATCGGACTTCTCATCCACATCAAATCCGGCATATTTTTTAATTGCATCCTTCATGGTGAGTCGTTCCCATGGAGGTGTTAAATCAAGATCCACCCCTTGATAATTAATTTTTGTTGTACCATTTACAGCAATACAGGCTTTTGCATAGATATTTTCAAAGTGTACCATCATATCCTTATAATCAGCATAAGCCTGATAAAACTCAACCTGCGAAAATTCTGGATTATGGGTTCGATCAATTCCTTCATTTCTGAAATCTTTTACAATTTCATAGACCTTTTCCATTCCACCAACGATGCATCTTTTTAAAAACAGTTCATTTGAAACCCGTAAATAGAGCTTCAAATCCAGCGAATTATGATGGGTTTCAAAAGGTTTTGCATTGGCACCCCCATAAATTTTTTGCAATGTGGGTGTTTCTACTGCTAAAAAACTATCATTTTCCAGATACTCACGGATTGTTTTGACAATAAGAGATCGTTTTTTAAAAGTATCCATAACACTGTCATTTAAAATAAGATCTATATACCTTTGCCGATATCTCTGTTCCTTGTTCTTAAATTGATCAAAAATCTGTTTTTCGCCATCAACAATTTTTTCCTTGGGCACTGGAAGTGCCCTTGTGCTTTTACAAAGAATTTCAAACTTTTTAACGTTTATTGAAAGCTCATTCGTTCTTGTTAAAAATACAGATCCTTCAATACCTATAAAATCACCCAGATCCAGACATTTAAATAAGTCATATGATTCTTCTCCAATTACTTTTTGAGATACATATAATTGAATTTTTTGAGAATCCTGCTTTAAATTGCAAAAAACTGTTTTACCTTGTCTTCGAAACGCAATGATCCGACCTGCCAGTCTCACTTCATCTTCAGACTCAATAAATTTATCAGAGTTATCAATAATCTCACTGATATCATGACTTCGTGAAAAACGGTACGGATATGGGTTTTGCCCACTATTAATTATTTTTTCCAGTTTTTCCAATCGTGGATTAACCTGCTTGTTTGAATTGCTCATTACAGTTGTTTTGATTATGGTTTGTTAGGTGTCGTAAGTATTTTATAAAATGTCCGTGATTGATTCATAAGTGGGATTTGCTTCAATTTTGATAGCGATTTCCCATGTCACATATCATCGAGAAAATCGGTCTCAGCGGTAAGCTAAAATATCCAGATAATTGGCTAATATCCCAATGGTTCCAAATAGCATAAGTTACTGTGATTTTATCTTTTTCAGTCTTACAAAGAGAGACCTGTTCCATATATTTGTCTTTAAACTATAAATTGTTAACGCCATTCGACAAATGGTAATTCGAAATAATTTTATAGTTCAAGAGAGTATAGATTGACCTTTTCATCTTGAATTCGTCAAACCAATTCTGCAGAATTCATTCAGCGCAGATCAACTTTTTGATAGTTGTGAATGTCTGTTTTGATAGAATCTTCGAAAATCTGGGTTTCAATAAGGGGTCAGGATTTAATAGGGCTATTTTTACTAGACTAACAAGTCATTGAATTGTAATATTGAATTATGGATGATATGGCACAACGCCATAGTATTAAAAAGCTTTAAGATAAATATTAAAGATCCATAAAATGATATAGGTAGATTTTGTTTACTATTTCAGACCAAAAACAGAAATTGGGACATTCCTTTTGACCAGCAATGAAACATCTATGAATCATTACATTAAAATCCTTATACTTCTTATTTGTCCGGCTTTTACAATTATCTCCTGCCAGTCAAACACGCTTTATTTAGCTGAATCTCTATCTAAAGAAGGTGTTGAGATCTTAAATCAGCAAAACGCTAAAACAAAATATTTAACATTTGGAGAGAACCGAAATATACTAGGGAAAACGGTTGCTATATTTTATTACGCTTCTGATCCCAGCGTCCCGGCAGGTATTGCTGAAAAATTAAAAACCGCCTTGTTAAAAAAAATTGAAGAAGCTCAATTTTTCTCACAAGTTATACCCGGCGTTGAACAATTAAGCAGACTAGGTGATAGCAGGATTTTAAATCAAAAACTTGATATTTATCTGGAAAGTCTTGCGGTTGTGTCTGTATCCAATAAGGATATATCCAATCCTTTAGGACAGTCTCTGGCTTGCGATGATTTTTTGGTACTCCAGATTGATCGATGGCCATGTGAGACCTGTTCAAACAAAACAACCATTAGGATGAAATTACGTTTGGTCAATGCGAAAACAGGTCTTATTTATTGGACAAGTATTGGCAGTATCAGTGATATAGACTTCAAGAACCCTGAAGTTCCAACTTCACTCGCACTATCACTTTCAAATAGCTTAATAGAGACTTTTATTCATAACTTTAAACGAAAATGGCACAAACTGCGGTTTTATAATCTAGCTATGAGATAAAGGCAACAGGAATCCAATGATTAATAAGTTAGACAATAAAATCAGAGAATTGATATCGAACTCTCCGTTAAAATTAGAGATTCCTGCTGATATTGAAGACAATCCACTGGTGGGTTACTTAAAGATTTTTCAAAACCAGCACAGAGCAATATCGATTCTTTATCAAGGTCTGATTCTGTCATTTTTAGGATTCGTGGTGTTGTTAAGTCTTTTAATTTTCAATATTATTGATAATGACTTAATTCCCGCATGGGGAACGATTAGTCTTGGTGTTATTGATATTTTTTTGATTGGGGGCGTTTTTAAGGCGCTGATGGAATTAAGAAAGTATCGGGAAAAGAGTCAATTGATGATCAATAAAATATTTGGATATTTAAGAAAAGACTTATCTAAAGTCGAAAAAAACAGATCAGAAAGTGTTTTTTCAAGTCCTTCTCAAAACCGGATTCAAAGCAGACTTCAGTCAATAACACGAAAAAGGGCAGTTGCAAAACCGGAAAACTATGAGGGCTGGGATAGTCAAACCTGTCCAAAATGCAACACGATTGTGGAAATGTCAGAGACAACTTGCCCAACATGTAACTATAATTTTAGCTCCACTTATACAAACTGAACAATTAGTTCTCAATTGATATAATTGAATCTAAAATCAGCTGACGCTTGCTATTTCCTCTGAACGAATTCTCTTCCAAAGTAAAAGTAATATCATAAAGCATATCGTATTTTACGGACTCCTTACCATTCCAATAGATGAGTTCCAAATCGTGATCTAATGTCCACTTTAAATGTTTTCCTGTCATAATCGTTGGAACGGGTAAAGATATATCCTTAATCAGAAAAACCGGTTTTCTATTTTCCTGGCCATATGGTTCCAGGACTTTAAGTCGATTGATTAATTCGTAAGTGAGCATCTCTTTTTTAACTTCAATGCAGGCATTAACTCTTTTTATTTTTTGATTCAAGATGATCTTCTGGCAGATATCAGAAAATTTTTGAGTAAAATCGTTTAATCGATCCTCCTTTATACTGAATCCCGCGGCATTTGCATGTCCACCAAATCTTTCAAGATAACCCTGACATTCTCCCAGAATATCGATAATATTTTCATCTTTCGAACGACAGGACGCCTTTAAAATCTCTTCTTTGCCTTTTGTCACAACTGCGCAGGGAACATTATAATCATCAACAATTCGGCTGGCAATAATTCCAATCAGTCCCTCGTGAAAGGATTCATCAAACAAGACTAACCCATGTTGGGTTTTTATTTGTGATTTTGCTAAAGAAATTGCCTTTTTTAGCATGACCTTTTGCTTTTTGCGTCTTTTTTGATTTAGTTTTTCTATATTATTATAATTATTTATTGCGCTTTGGGAGGAATCTGAAATAAGAAAATCAACACCAGCCGCCGCATCCTTCATTCTTCCGGTTGCATTTAGCATAGGTGCCAATCGAAATGCGATTGTTTGACTACTAAAAAACTTTACATTTTCTTTCTCGCAAAAGATCTTTAAATAATGGAACGAATCTTCCGGATCGGGTGCTTGTGCGTTTTTTGTCATCTGCTCAAGACCCATTTTAACAAATACTCGATTTAAACCTAAGAGCGGTACCTGATCTGCAACGGTACCAATTGCGACAAGATCTAAATATTTGAGCAAATTAGGCTCACTGCTTTTCTCTGCCCAAAAGCCTCGTTCTCTTAAAACTGATCTGACTTGAATAATAAACATATACGCAACACCAACCCCTGCAAGATCCTTATAGGGAAATGAGCAGTCAACTTGTTTAGGATTAATGACCAGACAATCCGGAATGACATCTTCCTGCGGTAGATGATGATCTGTGACAATGATTTCGATTCCATTCCGTTTGATTTGCTCAATTTCTACTTTGGATGTAATTCCATTATCAACAGTAATCACTAAATCCGGCTTTTTAATGATGATCTCTTCAAGCAGTTTTTTTGTAAGCCCATAACCATGTTCGAATCGATTGGGAATCAGACTATCAAAATTTTTATAATGAATTGACTTTAAGAATCTTATAAAAATAACGGTTGAAGTGATTCCATCAACATCGTAATCTCCAACAATCAAAATACTCCCTTTCTGTTGAATGATCTTAAGGAACAAATCAACAGCATCCTGGATTCCTTTCAAGAGTCCGGGGTCAGGTAATTCTTTTATTGATGGGTGTAAAAACGACTCAATATCCGATGATGATATTTCACTGAGGATTGTTTTAATGATTTGCTCTTCCGGGCTTTCTGCAATCTTTTCATCATACCAGCTGGTTAATGGAAAGCGTGATACTATTTCTGTTTTCTTATTCATTTTTTCCTGTTATCAGCTTAAATCTAGCCCGTTTTGATGTATCCGAATCCATTGTTTTTAAGAAAAATCTGGATTGTTCAACCTTATGATTAGATACGATTAAATCTTCTTCACTTTCCGCTTTTCTAATAATCCAATCGAAATACTCTCTGGATTTTACAAATTGTTCTAATTTATAATGTACCAGCCCCATTGTATAGATCCAGTCAAATTGATAGTTTTCATCAGGTTCATATTTTTTCAATACATGCAGGCATTCTTCCCATTGATGCATACTTTTATGCATCTGAGCCAGTTTGGCCCACAAAAGTTTCATCTCTTTTTTATCAAAGCTTTTATCCCGCTCACAGGCTTCTACAAATTGAATAAATTCATCAGGTGAATATGTTTTGGATTCATAGCGGGGAAATTCAATAAGAACAATGCGATGACCAAAATGGTCCCGATTAGGCTGAGAATTCAAATTTAAAATTCTATCCACCCTGGATTGAGATGAAAATTCATTGAGTTGAACTTCATCAAGTACAAATTCGATAGGAGAACCACATTTTTTACAAATTAATTTCTGGGATACCCAAATGGAATTTTTGCTAAGTTTATTCATTCGAAGGATTGCACCTTCATCTACGAATATTGTATCCACAGAGTATTGATAGGTATTATCACATTTTGGGCAATGAAGACGAACCGGTTTTTTTATCCCCGAGTTTTTAAATTTGGTTGTTTGAAGATCCTTAATATCTTCAACAATAATCTCCGGAACCGGCAGATCATAAATCTCACAGATTACGAAAATCAGTTTTGCTAGCTCATACTCTTCCCGTTGATATTTTATTAATAGTAGATCTTTAAAGGCAGGATCAGGAATATATTCAATGGTCTGATATAATGTGTCTGAATGAAACTGACTTAAATATTCAAAATTTTCAACAATTAAGTTGATTATTTCCCGGCTCGGTTTTGATTGGAAAAGCTGAAGCGCATAATCAATCGCAACCAGATCCCCTTTATTGATATAATATTTAAAGTTTACAAAATATATTTGCCATAGGCCTTCAGCCAACTTTGAAGAATAGTTCGGACTTGGGAAAATTGATGGCCATGGAATATCATACCCAAGAAGCTCTTCCCGATAAAACTGCCATAGTATTTCCCGCCTGGAATCGTCTTTATCTAAGGGAGAATACTCATTTTTAATTATCAATTGTTCCGCAGGCCAATCAGGCAGATTTGGGAAAAAAAGGTCTAAGATTTTTTCCCGATAATCTTTAATCAGTAGAGACGAATGATAATATGTTGCGATGTTTTCGATGTTATCATAAGGGTGCTCCAGCCAATTGATTATTGATTTCTCAATAATAATTAACAGAGGAATTGTTAAGAGAAAATGACATTCCATCTCAACTATCTTGGGTATGGTTTTCAAAAACATCAATTGATTGTTTTTAAAGCTATCAACAACCCATTTTAAAATCCCACCACTATCAGAATCTTTAGTAAGATCTTCAATCCATTTGTATAAACTATTAAAAAAAGCCTGGGGATCTTTAGGCGGTGCTGGATGAAATCGATTATAGTTACCAAATGCATCTTCAATCTCTAACCAGTATTGACGATCAGAAATATTATCCTGTTGATCTAACAGGATATAACACTGTTCATAAACCGAACTAATTGAATATCCTTTTGCCAGATTATCAACCCACCAATCCCTGATTTCACTTTGACCGAAGAATTCAATAATCTGATAAGTCAGTTCGGCATCCGAGTTGATATCTCTTAAAGCAAAGTACTGGTCTAGAATTGTTTTGTAGTCTTTTTCTGTTTCACAAAAGAGTAAAAGATTAGAAAAGAGTACCGAACTTTTAATGGCGTCTTGTTGTGATGAATTCAATAAATTCATTACAACTGAAAAATTTATACTTTTATCAATTTGAAGATAAGCAAAAGTGGCCGCTTCAAACTCAAGTCGGGTATATTGATCACTGATAGATAATTGTTCAAACCATTTTTTGATTAGTGATCTTGAGAAATCATTCGGAAATTGCGACAAAGCATACACTGCAGAGTATTTAATTTGCCCATCAGATTCCCTGAATATTTTTAAAATTTCCTGAACATAATCTTCATCTTTAATTTCAGCAATTTTAGTAAGCCCGGCATCTTGTATATCAAAAAACGGAGATTCGACGAAAAATCCAAGATATTTTTTAATTTGTGAATCTTCCAATTGCATGATCTGGTATGCCCCCCAGATAGCTATGACTTCATACTCTGACCTTAAAGCCCTTAGTAGACAATTTTTATCGAATATCCTTTTCATCTGTTTTTTCTCTTTATTTTCCCGAATCTTTTACTTAAATATGATGCCAAATTATTTGGATGTTTTTAACTTCTTTGATAGACTAACGTCAGTAAATAAAAGCGACAAGGAAAAATCCCGTAACAGTGATGAATATATCTTGGATTTGAACCTTTTAAGACAACTTATAAAGCCAATTCATTAACAAATGTCAATATTAATACTTCACACCATATAATCATTCACCAAAGGTAAAAATATTCAACACCCGTGAGAAACCATCTTGAATATGTAAAAAGCATGGATTGGGTTAAATAATAAAATTTTGTGAACTGAATATTAACAAAAAAAAGAAAACATCAATTCGAAAAATCTGGCTATTTCTGATCATACATGTTAATCTTCTTTAATATTAATAGCGTGCGTTAGCTATTGGATTACACTATCACTTAAATTCATTGAGTAACGTCTGCATTTACTTTTTCAAAAGAATCTTTTTATTATCTCATTACCAGAGTTCTTCATTGCCATATAACGATACAAATATGAAACCTCCCTTTGAAGCATCTGATACTATTATTGAAAGGCTTGGCGAGGCCAAGATCCCTTCTCCTTTAAATATTTCCCACGAAATTATTTCCGACAGACAAATCCAGTTTCATCCCTATTTAGGAATGGAAGAGGTCGGCGCCCAAACCGGATTTGAGATCTCCAGAAGAGAAGAAAAGATCTATTTTGATCCAACTAAAGTTACCGCTGGTCTGGTAACATGCGGTGGATTATGCCCCGGCTTAAATAATGTCATTCGCTCAATAGTACTGGGACTACATCATAGCTATGGGGTTAGAAGTATTTTTGGAATCAAATATGGCCTTCAGGGATTTATATCAGATTATGGTCATCCTCTAATAAACCTGACCCCAGATACTGTTCAGGATATTCATGAACAAGGCGGGACACTCCTCGGATCTTCCAGAGGACCCCAATCTATTGAAAAAATTGTCGATACAATAGAACGTCAAAATATGAATATGTTGTTTATTATTGGAGGAGACGGCACTCTCAGAGCCGCAGAGAAAATAAAAAAAGAGATTAGTGTAAGAGGACTGAAAATTGCTGTAGTCGGTATTCCCAAGACAATTGACAATGATATCTTTTGTGTATCAAAATCATTTGGGTTTGATACTGCCGTAGATACAGCAACTCAAGCCATTCAGTGTTCCCACACCGAAGCAATTTCTTATCCAAACGGCATCGGCATCGTAAAATTAATGGGTCGGTATTCGGGATTCATAGCAGCCACTGCTGCTCTTGCTCAAAGAGATGTAAACTTTGTTTTAATTCCTGAATCCGATTTCGATTTGGAAGGAAAACATGGATTCCTGGAATCCTTAAAAAGCCGCCTGAACTCCAGATCACATGCAGTAATCGTTGTTGCAGAAGGTGCAGGTCAGCGATATTTCAATAAGTCTAAAAAGAAATCTGATAAATCAGGTAATGTAAAACTGATGGATATTGGTCTGTATCTCAAAGAAAGAATTATCGATTTTTTCGAAAAGCAAAAAATTGATATTAACCTGAAATATATTGACCCCAGCTACATTATTCGGTCGGTTCCGGCAAATACAAATGATGGTCTTTTTTGTGCGGTATTAGGGCAAAATGCCGTTCATGCTGCTATGGCAGGTAAAACCGGTATGGTGGTTTCTATCTGGCATGGTGTATACTGCCATGTGCCAATATCGTTAGCAATTTCTCAGAGAAAAATGCTTCATCCCAGTTCCAGACTCTGGAGGAATGTAATTGAATCTACCGGTCAGCCCTCATTTAAGCCGGATTAAGATCAGTTGTTTAACGGTGAGAGGAAAATAGTTTGCAATAGTAAGGGACTTGTAGGCTGGAAATGAGGTGAGTTATATCTTATATTCTAATAGCCGATTCCATGGTGTTTAAAGAAATTACCATACAAATCAACTACATTGTCTGATCCAATTGATACATCGTCTCATTAAATATTGTCTCAATTTGACCGAGTATTAGGTACAGGTCTCCTTCTTCATCCTCAATTCTTCTACCGATTTCACTTAATCTCAATGCGCCCATATTGAGACACATCCCTTTCAGCTTATGCCCTAATTCTTTGACATTATTGTAATCTGAGTTTTGATAGGATAATTGAATTATTTCCATTAATTTTGGAACTTCCATATTAAATGCCCGAATTAATTTAGGTAGAAATGTTACACCAATATTTTCTCTGGTCTTAAGTAATTCTAAATCCAGAATAGGAATATCCTCAATTTTTATTTGTTCAATCATAGATATCACCTTATAATTTCACTTCTTTATCGATGGCTGGATAATTATTCCTTCTTTAGAATCACTAATCAACAATTTGTATAACTTGCTTTGATTAAGCCTTAAAATATCTTTTTGAAACCACCAAATTTTTAATACGTAAGAAAGTTATACCTTATAACCTCACTGTGAATCAATACGGGTAGCAAAAAATCAGGAATCATAAGTATAAAAACCTTTACCGGATTTTCTTCCCATCCAACCCGCTTCAACATATTTTCGCAGTAGAGGACACGGTCGATATTTGGAATCTTTGAATCCTTCATATAGTGTTTCCAAAATGGCAAGACAAGTATCAAGACCAATCAAATCAGCCAATTCCAAGGGACCCATAGGATGGTTCATTCCCAGCTTCATTACAGTGTCAATATCTTCGGGTTTACCAACACTTTGATACAAACAGAAAATAGCTTCGTTGATCATCGGCATTAAAATTCGATTGGCAATAAAACCAGGATAATCATTTGACTCCGCAGGAGTTTTTCCTAATTTTTTTGATAACTCCCAGGTAGTATTAAATGTTTCTTCAGATGTTGCTAATCCACGAATCACTTCAACAAGTTTCATCACAGGTACTGGATTCATAAAATGCATTCCAATTACCTTCTCTGGTCTTTTAGTCACAGCAGCAATTCTTCCAATAGGAATTGATGAAGTGTTTGTTCCAAGAATGGTATCAGCCGGGCAAATCTGATCTAATTCTTCAAATATTTTTAGTTTTAATTTCTCATTTTCAGTCGCCGCTTCCACAACATAATCGGCTGAAGACATTTCTTTCAAACTAGTACATGTTTTAATTCTACCCAATGTTGCGTCTTTGTCCTGTTCTGTCATTTTTCCTTTTTTGACGCTTCTGGACAAATTTTTATTTATGGTGGCAATACCTCGATCGACAAATTCCTGCTTGATATCATTCATAATCACATCTAAACCTGTCATTGCAGCAACTTGGGCGATACCATTTCCCATCTGACCGGCACCAATGACTCCAAAAGTACTAATTGACATTGCTAATCTCCCATTTTTTATTTTAATAAATTTGATAATTTACGCCATTTATCACACATTACATGATCTTTAAGGTTAAATGGACTTGTTCCAAGGTTAACTGACCATTCTCAGTTTATAAAGAAATATCTTCTATTCAACTGTTATGATAAATAAATAATTCTGATTATTCCACGTATTAATTTTTATATATTTTTGGAGCATTGTTTTATTTAAATATCTAACTAACTATCTGTATTACTTAATAATAATAGTCCAATTACCTTAGATTTTGACAATACAATTGTTTTTTTAAATAAATCTATCTAACATTAAAACAACCAGATTAATCATCAATCAAACCTACGAGAATTCATAAGAAGATTTAAGACCAATACACTTATGAGAATTTCCTCTATTTATGGAAATATTTTAATCTTCATACCTCTCTTTTCTATTGCTGAAAATAACAAGAATTGTATATAGAAATCCTAACAAAGATAATGTCTTTTTTATTCAACATAAATTATTGAGTTTCTTTTTCAAGATGTTTCTGATCTACAATTATGTTTAAAAAATAAATATAAAATGTTGCAACCATTTATATATGAACTTATAAAAGGAGTTCCATTTTGCAAATAGACAAAATTAATCGTGAACGCATTAAAAACTTAAAAAAAGAAAAAGTATTCATGAGGTTGGGTGGAGGAGAAGCCCGATTAAAAGCTCAGAACACGAAAGGAAAGATGACCGTCTGGCAAAGAATCGAGTATCTTTGTGACTCTGGTAGTTTTGTAGAAGTGGGCGGCTTTATTGAAAATAGAAGTGACAGCCTTACACTTGAAATTCCGAAAACGCCCGGTGATGGAGCGGTCACCGGATTTGGTCAAATTGGGGGGTTATTGGTTTATATTGCCGCTCAGGATTTTACAGTCCTGGGAGGATCATTGGGCGAAGCACATGGGAAAAAAATATCCAATATCCTGGATATGGCTATTAAAAATGGAGCACCGATATTAATGCTGAATGACTCAGTCGGCGCTCGTATTCAAGAAGGCATCAGTGCATTATCGGGATATGGGGAGATTTTCTTTCGAAATACCAGAGCCTCAGGGGTGGTTCCTCAGATAAGTATTATTATGGGTCCCTGTGCTGGAGGTGCTGTTTATTCTCCCGGAATCACGGATTTTATTATCATGGTTAAAGATACATCCAACATGTTTATTACCGGTCCCGATGTCATTAAATCAGTAACCGGAGAAGTAGTTACCAAAGACGAATTGGGAGGTCCTGATGTCCATATGGAAAAATCAGGTGTTGCCACCCATGTTGGAGAAGATGATGAATCAACCCTAGATTGGGCGAAACTTCTATTATCTTATCTGCCATCTAACAATCTTGAACCCCCCCCCTACATTAAGCCTGCTGATAATAATCAGGATATTGATATTCCACAGGAAAATCTGGTTCCATCCGATACCAACAAACCCTATGATATATTTCAGGTGATAAATTCAATTGTGGATCAGTCTACATTTTTGGAATTACAATCGAAATTTGCCAAAAATATCTGTATCGGGTTTGCGAGACTCGACGGATTCTCCGTTGGTGTTATCGCTAACAATCCTAAAGAATTAGCGGGCTGTCTAGATGCAGATGCGTCAGATAAAGCCGCCCGTTTTGTCAGGTTCTGTGATGCGTTTAATATTCCATTGATAACACTGGTGGATGTACCTGGATTTTTACCTGGCACAGATCAGGAATACAATGGTATCATTCGTCATGGAGCAAAACTGCTCTATGCGTTCAGTGAGGCAACGGTTCCAAAATTAACCGTTATATTAAGAAAGGCTTACGGTGGAGCTTACATTTGTATGTGTTCAAAACATTTAGGTGCAGACATAGTTATGGCTTGGCCAAGTTCAGAAATTGCGGTCATGGGACCTAAGGCCGCTGTGAATATCGTATATAAAAAAGAGATTAAAAACGCAAAAAATCCGGAGAAAAAAGCAGAAGAGTGTGAAAAGCAATATATGGAAAAAATTACTAATCCTAAATTAGCCGCATCTCTAGGTTATATTGATGACGTTATTGAACCTGCTCAGACAAGGAATACCTTAATAAAACATTTAATTGCTTTGACAGGTAAAAATATAGATGTCCCCAAACGTAAACATGGAAATATTCCTTTGTAATTTGAGAGTATACCTGTTGTGATAAATAATAAAAAACCGACCTCAGAGAGGCCGGTATTGGTCACCCCTGAAAGGGATTAGGTTGCGAAGTCAACGCTCATACTCTTAATCGTAATCTTACTCTTAATCGAA